>ENA-OREB01000018-OREB01000018.1-marine-metagenome-genome-assembly--contig:-NODE-18-length-90893-cov-7.568061_pt1 | contig 90893 bp, 69 predicted proteins | sample MGYA00248625_ERZ508552 | MGnify/ENA primary metagenome ERZ508552 (study PRJEB26219, sample SAMN06267888) | marine metagenome | isolation source: Monterey Bay, California, USA | place: USA:Monterey Bay...
TGGCGGTCTGGACGAGACTCGAACTCGCGACCCCATGCGTGACAGGCATGTATTCTAACCAACTGAACTACCAGACCGTTTCACAACAGTGTGCTACTCGTTTGTAGCGGAGCGCAAAGATAAGTCATCTGACCGTACTCACGCAAGGTGAATACGTCTCATTGCAAAAAAAAGTTTCGAATTCAGACAAGTTCTTCCAAATTGAAAATGCAATCAACGCATAATCAATCAATTCAACCCGCAAAAAGATGCGCAGTGTTTAGAAACGCGATGATCGCAGTTTAGCTCGCTTCGCCAAATATGCTGACAAAACAGGGTACACCCCAGCCGCAATGTCCACGTCGACCCAATCGACGCGGTACTGGGCACAGCGCACTTCCAATTCTTTGCGCAACACAGCCATACGCTTCGTGTAGGCTTTGCGAACCTCCGATGGGTGCAAACGCACTTCCTCGCCTGACTCCAAGTCACGGAAAATCGTAGGGCGGTCCTCAAAATCAAAGTCCACCTCGGTGGCCTTATCAAGAACATGAAAAACAACAACCTCGTGCTTGTTGTGCCGCAAGTGCTGCAACGCCGCCATCATTTCATCCACATCGCCTCCACGATCCAGTAAATCACTGAACACGACCACAAGGGAGCGCCTAGGACTGGCCTCTGCAATTTGATGCAAGGCTTCCACGGCCCCTGTTTCAGCCCTTCGCTGATTGGACTGATCAAGCAATGACTCCAACTCTTGATAAATGGCGCGTAAATGAGCATTGGACGCCTTGGCCGGGATGTGCGTTTCCAAGGATTCTCCGAAAAGGCTCAAACCAACGGCATCGCGCTGACGCCGAAACAACTCCATCAGTGCCGCGCTGCTGTGCACTGCGTACTTCAGCTTATTCATGTCGGGACCGTTGGGATCAACTTCACCAGGGTACCACATGGATCCACTGCAATCCACCACCAACTGGCAGCGCAAGTTGGTTTCTTCCTCGTAACGTTTGACGAACAGCTTATCCGTGCGGCCAAACAACTTCCAATCGATGTGGCGTGTGGATTCTCCCGGGTTGTAGAGGCGATGCTCTGCAAATTCCACCGAGAAACCATGAAACGGACTCCGGTGCAATCCCGTGATGAATCCCTCAACCGCTTGACGCGCCAAAAATTCAAGGCGGCCAAATCGTTGGAGCAAAGAAGGATCTACAGAAGCAGGCATGACCTTAAAGTTAGGGCGATTGAAACAAAAAATCCCCACCACAAGGGCAGGGACTTTTATCGTTGTGAATGCAGTGAAGCATTGCGCAAAGGACGTGCCTTTTCAAGCGCACATCAAGCACAATCCAAGAGGCCTACATCAACGCCTCAAGCTTTTCAACCAATACGTTCTTTGGAACAGCACCAACACTTTTGTCCACGACCTCGCCTCCTTTTAGGAACAAGATCGTCGGGATGTTGCGCACGCCATATTTCATACTGATGTCTCCATGTTGGTCTACGTTGACCTTTCCGACAACGGCACGGCCGTCGTAGTCATTGGCAAGTTCCTCAATGACAGGTCCCACCATTCGGCAAGGCCCACACCATTCAGCCCAGAAATCAACAATGACGGGCTTGTCGCTTTTCAACGCCATATCATCGAAGTTATCGTTGGTAAATTCTACAGCCATATCTCGATCGTTTTAGAATGTGCGTGAGTACGCGACATAAATTTATGCTTCAAAGGTAAATGCACGAACGCTCTCTTTCACCTTCTTGACACCCTCAAGGGGTCTCTTTTTTCCACCTTTTTTGCAAACTTTGGTTTAAAAGTGACAAACGAAGCCTCGGGTCACTTCGCCATTTCCAATCGGTACTTGACCCCACCTTCGATCACCAATTCTTCGAGGGCTTCAACGAAGCCATCGTTGAGCTCCACTTTTCGACTCCTGCTGGGCATCTCCAATGCGGTGCCTGCATCGTGCATTTCCAAAGTGAGACCGACCTGTCCCGGGTGCTGTTCAACCAATTGACCCAAATGATCCAATCGGTTTTCATCAAGCGCAGCAATGTCGATCTGCAATCGCAATCGGGCGATAAACTTTTCCCGCACATCTGCCAGTAATTCGATGTAACGCACCTTGAATTCCACATCGTTGGGATCGTCTCGGAAGCGACGCTGTTCGACTGATCCACGCAGAAACACAAACCAACCTTCTACCAAGTAATCTTTGAATTTGAGGTAGTCCTCACCAAAAAGCATGAATCGTTGGCTTCCACGGTAGTCCTCCACGGTCACGCTGCCGAACGGCTTACCAGCCTTTGAAATTCGATGTTGACACTCCACCACGCGACCCGCAAAACGCAGCTCCCGGCCGCGCCATTTCAAGGCGTCGTCCAGGACCTCGAGGCCTTCCTTTGGGCTGCAAAGGTGCTTGATCTCGAAACGAAATTTATCAAGTGGGTGGCCCGAAATGTAAACCCCGATGATTTCCCGTTCACGCGTCAATAAGTCCATCTGATCCCACGCCTCGCAAACTGGAATTGTAGGCTCGGGCATTTCCATCTCTTCCATGCCACCAAACAGCGAGGCCTGTGAACTGTTTTCATCCTCTTGATGGCCGGCACCATATCGAGCCGCAAGCTCAATCAAGGTGCGCCCCTTCTCGTCCAGAGCGAAATATTGGGCACGGTGCAGTCCTTCGAAACTGTCAAAGCCGCCGCCTAGCGCCAAAGCTTCAAAAACCCGTTTATTCACGTCCTTCGGTGAAACCCGTCGCGCAAAATCAAACAGTCCTCTGTAGTTGCCAGCGCCATCCTCTCTCCCCATGATGATCGCCTCCACAGCCCCCTCCCCGACACCGCGCATGGCGCCCAACCCAAATCGGATGGCACCTTCAACGTTGACACGAAACTTGAAAAGTGACTCATTCACATCCGGCCCCAAAACCGGTATGCCCCGGTGGCGGGCTTCTTCCATAAACAACGTGACCTGCTTGATGTCACTCATATTGTTGGAAAGCACTGCCGCCATATATTCTGCTGGGAAGTTTGCTTTCAAATACGCTGTTTGATAGGCCACCCATGCGTAACACGTGGAATGCGATTTGTTGAAAGCGTACGCAGCGAATGCTTCCCAGTCCTTCCAAATCTTCTCAAGGCTGCTCAGTTCATGCCCACGTTCCGAACCTTGGGCGAGGAATTGCGGTTTCATCTTGGCGATGAGGTCGGCCTTTTTCTTTCCCATGGCCTTACGAAGTGTATCCGCTTCGCCCTTGGTAAACCCTGCCAACTTCTGCGACAGCAACATGACCTGCTCTTGGTAAACGGTGATGCCATAGGTTTCTTCCAAGTATTCTTTGCACGCATCCACATCGTAAGAGATGTCTTCCGTGCCGTGCTTGCGACGAATGAAAGAAGGAATGTATTCCAACGGACCCGGACGGTACAAAGCGTTCATTGCAATGAGGTCACCGAACACCGTAGGCTTCAACTCTTTGAGGTACTTCTGCATTCCCGCAGATTCATATTGGAAAATGCCAATGGTTTCACCACGCTGGAAGAGTTCGTAGGTTTTGACGTCGTCAAGGGGGAAGGCATCGGGGTCCAAATCCAGTCCGTGACGGTCTTTGACATTGCGCACCGCATCCTTGATGATGGTCAGCGTCTTTAGCCCCAAGAAATCCATCTTGAGCAGTCCCGCATCTTCGGCTACTGCGTTGTCAAATTGCGTGCATGCCATGTCGCTGTCTTTGGCAACGGCCACTGGCACGTAGTTGGTAATGTCAGATGGCGTGATGATGACACCACACGCATGAATGCCCGTGTTGCGCAAACTGCCTTCAAGCACCTGAGCCGTGCGCAGTGTCTGCCCTTCCAAGGAGGCCTTCTTGGCCAAGTCCTTGATCATATTGACCTGCTGCAGCCCTTCTGCCCCTCGCAATTTTTCTTTGAGGGTTTTATCGTCGAGTGAAAACAGCTTTTTCAAGCTGATGTCTGGCATCATCTTGGCGATGCGGTCGGCTTCAGCCAATGGCAATTCCAATACACGAGCCGTGTCCCTGATTGAACTCTTCGCCGCCATGGAACCGTACGTGATGATTTGCGCCACCTGATTCGCACCGTATTTATCAATGACATAGTCGATGACCTTGCCACGCCCCTCGTCATCGAAGTCAATGTCAATATCGGGCAAACTCACCCGGTCAGGATTGAGAAAACGCTCAAATAGCAGATCGTATTCAATCGGATCAACGTTGGTGATTGCAACGCAATAGGCAACTGCTGAACCCGCGGCGGACCCCCGCCCCGGCCCCACACTCACTCCCATTTCACGAGCAGCACGCGTGAAATCTTGCACAATCAAGAAATACCCGGGATACCCCGTACGCTCGATGGTTTCGAGTTCGAAATCCAATCGTTGCCGAATCTCATCTGTTATTTCTGGGTACCGCTTCGCAGCCCCTTCATAGGTGAGGTGTCGGAGGTAAGCATTTTCTCCTCTTTTGCCTCCATCAGTAGCGTCTTCCTCGTGGATAAACTCATCTGGAATTTCAAATGCTGGAAGCAGCACATCTCGCTCTAGCTCATACGATTCGCAGCTGTCTGCAATCGCTTGGGTATTCGCGAGACCGTCCGGCAAGTCAGCAAAGAGCTTACGCATCTCAGACGGCGACTTCAAATACCACTCCTCATTGGGCATGCCAAATCGGAATTCCCTGCCCCGTTTTCCGATGTAGCGTTTGGGCTTGCTCACATTTTGAGCATCCTTCACGCAGAGCAAAATGTCGTGGGCGTCAGCTTGCTTTTTCTCGGTATAGTAGCAATTGTTGGCCGCGATGTATTTGACATCATGCTTGGCACAGAAACGCAACAGCACCTCGTTCACCACTTGCTCTTCTTCAAGGCCGTGCCGATTGATTTCTGCGTAAAAATTATCCCCAAGGGTTTCTTTCCACCACACAAATGCCTCCTCTGCCTGCTGTTCGCCGACGTTCAAAATCAACGAAGGCACTTCACCAAACAAACCGCCTGTGGTGGAGATGATATTTTTGGCATGAAGCGCGACCAGTTCCTTGTCGATGCGCGGAACATAATAAAAACCATCTGTGTAGGCCTTGGAACTCAACTTGGTAAGCTCATGGTAGCCGTCTTTGTTTTTGGCCAATAGCACCGTGGGATAGCCGTCGTCCTTGACACTGCGGTTCTGGTGGTCCCTGCAAACATTGAGTTCCGCACCGATGATGGCTTTGATGCCATTCTTGTTGGCTTCACGAACAAATTGAAACGCCCCCATCATGTTGCCATGATCTGAGATCGCCAATGCATTCATCCCTAGGTCTGCCGCTTGCTTCGCCAATTCCGCCACACTGCTCACAGCTTGAAGAATGCTGAACTTGCTGTGCGTATGCAAGTGCACAACGGGAATCGCTTCTGAAACAGCTGCAGCAGGTTTGACTTTGAAAGGGGAGTCATTCCCTGGCGCTTTTTTCGGCGCTTGTTTTTTCGATTGAACGGCTGCAAAGTTAGCCGCTTCCAACTTGGGCGCTTCGTATTTGATGCCGTCAGGCTCCGTCAATTCCGGTCTTTGAATGACTCGCAACCGGCACAATTCGAAAAAGCATTTGGCCGTTGCGTCAACGTCGTAAGCAGCATCGTGTGCTTCACCAAAGCCTTCTCCGAAGAGTTTTTGGTGAAGTTCTGTCAGCGTTGGCCATTTGAATTGCCCTCCCCGTCCTCCAGGAATGGCGCAATACTCTGTGGCTTCGTTTTTCGAATCAATGACCGGTTTATCGGTCAATTTTTGGATGGCTTGCTGCAGGCGGTGGTATTCTGCGCCGACAATGTTGACGTCAAATTCAATGTTATGGCCCATCACATAAGACGCACGGGAAAGATCTTGATCAAATGCTTTCAGCGCATCTGCCAATGGGACGCCGTCTTGCTGTGCACGTTCGGTTGTGATTCCGTGGATTTTGGCCGACGTGAATGGAATTGTAAATCCATCCGGGCGAATGATGTGATTTCCCCGCGAAACCAAACTTCCATCTGCGTCGTGAAGTTGCCAGGCCAATTGAACCAAACGTGGCCAATTGTCGCTATCAGTCAAGGGCGCCTTCCAATCACGGGGAAGGCCTGTCGTCTCTGTGTCGTAGATTAAAAACATCACTCGAAACTACATGCAAGAAATTGCTTTTGCTGCTTTTCGGCGTCTCCAGTTATTCACGCGTTATACCCAAGGAAATGCACACTGTTTTGCGTGGTTAGAGATGCCGGTAAGGACGACTAGTAGGACGCCCAGAAGGACGCCTAGAAAAACGCAGTTGCCAGAGGCACTGAACACTCACTCGATGTCACCGTCAAATGGTCGGATAACCAGCTCTTCAAGCACTGCTTCTTTTGGCAATTGCCAAGCCGCAAACATCAAGTCTGCCACATGGCAAGCTTCAAGCAAACGCTGTTTGGGAAATTCCGCACCTTCCCAAGAATGCGACCAAGTTGGCCCGGGCATGACTGAAGTCACCCGAACCCCTCGAGGCCGCATTTCATTCCTTAGAGCTTCAATCATCGCCCCTTGAGCGTGCTTGGAAATGCTGTATCCCGGCTTGCCTAAAAATAGCTTTTTAGCAGCCACAGATGACATCTCGAAAATGTAAGATCCTGGGGGGAAACAATCCTCCAATGCATTGATCAAATCATAGTGCGACAAGACATTAAGATTCATCATATAACGTAAATCCGAGCGGTTTTCACCCACCAATGACCCTGGCAAATAAACCCCTGCATTGTTGACCAAGACATCCAATGTTGACGTGGTATCTTTCACGGCCTTTGCGAGCAATTCAACGCCTTCTTGCGATGTCAAATCCACCGCATGCAGATGAATACTCAAACCCGGTCTTTTCAGATTTTCTGCAGCTTTTTGCAGGTCATCATTGCCCCGGGCAACAAGGTGCAAAACACTGAGCATTGGAGCGAATCGTTTTGCAACCGCGAAGCCAATTCCTTTTGAGGCTCCTGTGATCAACGCTGAAGTTGGTTTCATGGCTTAATCGGTTTGAAGTCCGTAAAATCGTTTTGAATGAGGAGCAGGGTTTTCCAAAACCAAACGCTGCAAATCATCCCCTTCCACCAGCCGCTCGTCGGCAGGAATAAACTTCGGTGCGTTCACACACAGAATGCTTCGCTCAATATCGGTTGGGTTGTGGTACTCGTGCACGAATTGCTTCGGCCAAATATGAGCAACTCCGGATTTTGCGGGAATATTCTGCAAGGTCAAACCATCCGAAATCACCAACTCGCCTTCGTCCATTTCAGCATGGAAATGAGCTGGAATCTTGGCGCCAGGCGGAATGCGCAGCAAGTAAATCCCACAATCGTCGTTCTCGTGTAAAATGTCGACTTCTCCGAAGTGGTTTATCTCCTTCTCATAATCCACCTCAGATGCGTGGCGAGTGATGGCGATCCAAGGTTCGGCCAAACCTTTCAGTGCAATCGGTTTTTGAATGCGAATGGTCACTGCATCAGGACGGCGTGAAGGCCGATCGGGAGGCGCGGGCGCCAGCAATAATTGGCAAATTGCTTCAGCAGCCGTTTCAAGCAATTGGAATTTTCCGACTTCAAACACAAACGCAACTTCTCCCGCAACAACTGAATAATCCACAGAATCCGACAGAGTCTTTCCAAATGCATTGGGCCTGCGATCAAAGTGCAGTTCAAGCTCAATCTTCAATGGCTGTGGCGTGAGCCGCTCATGAGGGTGAATGCCCACGATGCATTCCAAATGCATCGCAGTCAATCCTACGGTGTCAAAATCCTTGATCATGGTGTGTTTATTTGTTTCATGGGCTCGTCAATTGGAATGCACCGGGCAGATGCATCAACGCACTAAAAGATCGAAAAGATTGACCTTGGATCGTTTCGAAGCGTCAAAGCCAAGCGCCAATTCGTAGCGTTCCAATACCGCAAGCGCATCCTGCACAGTATGAGCACCAACGGCCTCAAACTCGACGCAAGAAATGCTTCGGCTGCCGCAACTTGCGACATAATGAACGATTTCACAATCTGGAAAATCAAAAACATGAATTTGCTTCACCACAACATGTTTTTCTTGAATGCTCAGAGTGGCAAGAAATGCAGCCACTTTGGAAGCTTGGTTTGAACCTGCAAGATCAAGGTTGATTTCTGTGCGAACTTCGGTGTCACCGCCACGAGATTTCACGGTGAGCTGTTGAATCTCACTATCGTACCGGTGGCGATAAATCCAATTGTCCTCCCGCGTTGGCACATAATATGTGTCTGTCACACGCAACTGCTTTTCGTTTTCCGGGTCTAGCGCTTGGCACGATGCGCCCCACCTGTCGTGGTCAAATGAATCGTTCAGGAGGAACTTGTGTTCAATTTCCACATTGCTCATTGAACCTTTCACGTTTTCTCCTTGACTCATGCTTTTGCAATGTAATGGATGAACACCAAGTCCCCTTCTGTCTTTATACCCTCCAGTTTGAAATGGGTTGGTCCAGTCAATGTAGGCTGCACAATGGGTACCCGATGCTCACTTCCGATGATCACTGGACATACGGTAAGTGTAAAAGCATCTACGGCTCCAGCCTCATAAAACTCGGAGTTGATGAAGCCTCCTCCAAAGAGCAACACCCGTTTTAAGTCAGCTTCTGCACACGCCTCACAAATGGCCTCAACCAGGGAGCGACTTCCAAGTTCCTGATCGTAAATCACAGTGCGGTCGGAACCTTTCGTCTTTTCATCAGGCAAGGAACGGTTGGACACCAGCCACTTTGGAGTCGCAGGCGCATTCCAAATAGGGTCTGCCGCATCAAAACCAGTTCGGGTACACATGATCCAAGTTGGGTGTTTCCCTTGATCATTGAGAACCTCCATGACCCCTCCACTTACATTGACAGAGTGCGCACCGACCACCACCGCATCGCATGTGGCAAGCAAGTGTCTAACATGGTCGTGGTCTGCTTCATTGATGAAGCCCATCGCCTTGCGCTCGTTATCTGACTCTTCGGGATGAGAGGCAATCGCGCCATCCAAACTTCCTGCCATAACATTTGTGATGTAGACTTTTTGCTTGTGCGTTTGTGATTGTTGCATAGACGTAGATAATGACTTCAGGGCAAATTACGAATCCCTCACAGGAATGACATTTCAAGGCACATTTTGTTGCCCCAAACCATGAACACGAAAAAAAAGTCATGGACCTTTGTTTGTTCTGCAGATGCCATGTACTTTTGCGCTCCCTTACGGGATTTACATATTTTGATTTTAACTACTGGGTTTAGGACCCTTATTAAACGTTTCTCTCATGGCTACTCGTCTCCGACTCCAACGTCACGGTAAAAAAGGAAAGGCATTCTATCACGTCGTAGCAGCTGATGCTCGCGCTCCACGTGATGGCCGATTCATCGAAAAAGTTGGCACATACAACCCCAACACAAATCCAGCAACCATCGAAGTGAACCACGACCGAGCGGTCCATTGGTTGCAAGTAGGTGCTGAAATGTCCGACACAGTGCGTGCACTGCTCAAGTACAAAGGCGTGGTTTACCACAATCACCTGCTCAACGGTGTACGCAAGGGTGCAATGACCGAAGCTGAAGCTGAAAAGCGCTTCGAGAAGTGGATGTCAGAGAAAGCAGCCAAGGTCCAAACCAAAGTTGATCAACTCACCAATGAGTCGGATAAAGAAAAAGCAACTCGCCTTGCTGCAGAAAAAGCTGTAAACGAAGCACGTGCGGCAGCGCAACAAGCGGTTGTTGCAGAAGCTGAAGCAGCGAAAGCGGCAGCAGAAGCTCCAGTAGCGGAGGAAGCTCCAGCAGCGGAGGCAGCTCCAGCAGAGGAAGCTCCAGCAGTGGAGGAAGCTCCAGCAGCGGAGGAAGCTCCAGCAGCGGAGGAAGCTCCAGCAGCGGAAGAAGCTCCAGCAGCAGACGAAGAAAAGAAAGACTAATTGCTTTTTACAAGTCGTTGAATTAACATTAGAAAGGGCTGCACCTCCGGTGCCAGCCCTTTTCTTTGCTCCAATAAATGCAACTCCAAAATTGCACTCCATGAACATCGACGACTGCTTCCTTCTCGGAAAGATTACAAAGCCGCATGGCTACAAAGGCGATGTAATTCTTTACATAGATGCCGATCAGCCCGAACTGTATGCAGGGCTGGATTGTATTTGGCTCGAAATCGACGGCAGGCTCGTCCCCCATTTCTTAGAATCCACAAAATCCCATAGCTCACTGCAAAAACTCATCGTTCGGCTCGAAGGAGTTGATGATGAAGATGGAGCAAAGGCCCTGGGTGGCTCGAATGTGTTTTTGCCAACCAAATACCTGCCTGAACTCGATGAGCACGAGTTTTACTTGCACGAAGTACAAGGATGGACTGTGGCAAATGCAGAAACTGATTCATTGATTGGAACGATCAATAAAGTCTTGGATTACGCCATGTATCCCATCTTGGAAGTTCACAGCGACGGCAAAGAGGTGCTCATTCCGCTGCCCCCAGAAATCGATATTCATGTCAATCGTGTCCGCAAGCACTTATCGGTGACTGTTCCAGAAGGATTGCTCGATGTGTACCTTGGCGATTCGGAAGATTCCTCTGAATCCCTTTGGGACGGAGACGTCGATAGCGATGAAGCTGAATAAAGAATTGCCTCCTCTTTGTTCATGAACGTCACAGACTGTGACCAAAGGTTTTTCTGACGGGCTTAGTGCCTGACAACTGCCTTTCGGCTAATGACCTCCCCACTTTCAAGGTGCCAACGAATGGCATAGGTTCCTTGCACTTCAGGGAGTTGAATTTCCATGTTTGGCTCTGTCCACCCAGAAGCAACTCTGGAACCATCCATTCCATAGACTTCCCACAAAGATCCGATTGCTCGTTGAGGGACCAACATGGTTACGCGACCGTCTTGGGACGGATTCGGATAAACTGCCCACCGCTCAGAAGGTGTGCGATCATTCACGGAGCTCATTATGTCCAAAACGAACGTGGTATCCTTGACCAATTCAGGAGCAGCGCCTTGCGCCTCAAACATGGATTGAAAAGCCTGAATCGTACTGTCTTGAAATTCAAACATAGAATTGATCCAACGTGGAGGCATTGCTTGGTACCATACCATAACATCCACTTCAACTTGACCCTCAACTCCCGATGGTGGAAACTGATATGTGATAACATCCGAGCCATCAGCTACATCAAAACTTTCGTCCTCGAAGGCCAAGCCCTCGACCCGGGTCGTATCGTACACCGCATGATCATAGCTGAAGCCTTTGGGTGTCAACCGATTATCTTTCAGTGAGAATGCTGCGCGCTCCAACAAATTGGTGGGTGATCCTGAGACGTCAGCTGCAACCAATTCGTAAATCTGTACCTGTGACTCCTCCGTGATCACATTGTAGTGCGGTTCATAGGTGCTCAATCCAGCCTCGTCCAATCCGATGATTGATCCGTTGTCTGTTGACCAAGCACCACTGTGCCAAATGGTTTCATCTCCAACTCGGGCTTTTACCTCCACCCAAGCCCTCCGCGCTGGATAGCCTGACGGGAACTTGTGCCCTGCTTTGTTGGTGAGCTTCAATTCCATATGCCCCCCAGACGTTGCAACCCAATCACTCGAAAGAATTTCAATGTCCAATGTCTGTTCGCGCAGCATTTTCCGCGTCTGAAGCAATGTGCTGTCGAATTGATCTTCGGTCGCAGAAAGACCCAAAGCATCTACATTGTCCCGCATAATTTCAAGCATCTGTGCATTGCCTCCCACCATGTAATGCAAACCATAGGGAGTTCTTGGCTCCAAGAAGACGTATCCCGAACTGATTACAACCGGCTCATCAATCCGGGGCAAATGACATGCATTGCACGTTTGAGGATCTTCGCCATCGTCCGCATACGCAGAATTCAACCATTCGTGATAGGTCGCCTGCTCCACATAATCTGCTCCCGTGTAATTGCCCTCTAAATCTGTCGTCTGTGTAACAAGCGAATGACAACCCGCACAAATTTCACCACTGGCAATGTGACTGCCATAAGCTGGCGTGTAACCCGCGTAAGTAACCATGGGTAGATCATACAATGGCATTTCGTCTTTTCCCGCGCCATACGGTCCGTATGCCATGCTGTCGTCAAATGTCAATTCTCCGCTAAACGTGTTTCCCGCATCCATGGATTGCTGGTGACAAGCCAAACAACTCACACCATCCATGGCAAGGCTGTCCTGAAGCAAAGCAGCCATTGTATAATGTGGCTCGCCGTCGTGATGCGCAGCAAAATGACCCAAAGGTGCATGGCAGGATGTGCACTTGTCCTCAAGGTCCAATTGATGCGATGGGTTGACCAACACTTCGTGCTTCACTTTGGCGCGCCAAAAAGGATCTTTGGCAGAGTTGGCCATGAGCGAACTGCGCCAATCGTCGGTCACGTTGACGTCCCATCCATCTGGCATTGGAACGAGTGGCACCGATTGTCCAGCTATGCTCGCGAAGTGATTGGGGTCTTTTCCATGGCAACCTGCGCATTTTCCACTGCCCGTGAACAGGCTATTGGTGGTGTCAGGCAATCCGTCATACACCATACGGAAAGTTTTGGAGTGGTATGGTTGTCCTTCTGAATGCATGTGGTTTGGCCGCAGCACCGCACCCATCAGAAGCAATCCTCCTGCAGTTGCCATCAATCCAAACAAGAACTTCACCTTTCGCATCCCCATGTCAACAAATAATTTAAGCAATAAGTTGCTTTCCGCCGTGAGAAAAGGATTCGAGGTGGCCATTGAGGGCAACAGAAGCTATAACAAGTGGCATCGAATTCATTGGATGATGACCTCTGCGATGATTTTGCGTCCGAGGTGTTCGTTCAATCGGCTCACAATTTGGCCCTTGCTCATCATCAGCTCTTCTTTGAGCGGACCGCTGTTCAGCTTCACCCACAGCTTCCCCTCAGACTGAAGCCGGATGGAACGGGTCTGCCGTTGTACCATTTGTCCAAAGCACGCATTCCAAGCATTCACTGTATCCACTTCATCGAGCCTGCTCTGCATGCGATAGGCCTTCACAAATTGATCAATGGCCGCTTTGAGCGGTTTCGGTTCATTCCGTTTCATGATCCGAATTTACGCTTTTACCCGCTTCCTTAACCTCGCCTTTATTTACCAAATAGACTTTCACATCTGCACCTGTTTCTTTGAACATACTCGGAATGCGATCGACATCAGTATCTGTTATAAATACCTGACCAAATGATCCACTGGTGACCCGGCGCATCAGCGACTTGACACGTTTATCATCGATTTTATCAAAAATATCGTCCAAAAGCAGAATAGGCTTCACCCCTGTCGCGGACTCAATGTGTTCTAGTTGTGAAAGTCGAAGTGCTATTAAAAACGATTTTTGCTGACCCTGAGAGCCGAATCTTTTTAGCAAATGTTCACCCAATTGAAAAAGCACATCGTCTTTGTGTGTTCCACAGGTGCTTCGACGCAAGCGACGATCGTCTTCTCGTGCATTCAGTAATTGCTCCGCAAAGGCTTCTTCGGAGTCTCCAACGTCAGATCGGTAAACCAAATCTACCGACTCTGCTCCTTGTGTGAGCTCCGAATGAACAGCTTGAAAAACGGGAGTGTATCCGGAAACAAACACCTTTCGGCGCGCGCGAATGGCGACAGCTAGCGGGATGATTTGAGCATCCCAAAGCGCCAGTGACTCTTCGTCCCAAGTGCGGTTCTCAGCGAAGTAGCGGAGCAACGCATTGCGTTGATTCAATGCCTTGTTGTAGGACATAATGTTTTTCAAATAGCCCCGATCTGATTGAGAAATGACGGAATCCAACCACTTTCGACGCATTTCGCTGCCCTCGTGAATCAACGCAGCGTCGTCCGGTGCTATCATGACAGCTGGAAAACGCCCCACATGATCTGCCAATCGATCGTACGCTTTTTCATTCCAGCGAAAGACCTTTTTCACACCTCGAGCAATGGCACAACTGACTTTTTCCTGCTGCTCATGTCTCAAAAACTGCCCCTGAACGAGCATTTGATCTTCACCATGCGCGATGTTTTGGCCGTCAATCGGGTTGAAATAGCTCTTGGTGTGGCACAAATAATGAACAGCGTCCAAAACGTTTGTTTTCCCACTCCCGTTGTCTCCTAGCAAGCAATTGACCTGTGATCCAAAGACCAAATCAGAGCCGATGTGGTTCTTAAAATGATGCAGGTGAAGTTGTTCGAGTACCATGATGCGAATTTCACTATTTTTGCTCGGTCTTACACGACAAAATATTCGACCTAACAAAATACCCATGGCGAAAAAAACAAAGCCCGAAGACGATACCCTACTCAACGTAGGTGAAGCATACACGAAAACGGAGAAATTCGTGGACGAAAACCGTTCATCCTTGACCTACGGGATTGGTGGTGTCGCGGCATTGATTGTTGCCGTCCTGGCCTACCAAAGTTTCATCACTGCGCCAGCCGAAGCAAAAGCTGAGGAAAGCAGCTGGAAAGCTGAAAGCTATTTCGAAATGGATTCTGTGGACCTCGCTGCATATGGTGATGGATTTGCTGCAGGCCTCGAAGAAGTAATGAATGACAACAGCGGCACTGCTGCTGGAGCTCGAGCTTCATACCGCATGGGAATTGTCCACCGCGACGCAGGAGCATTCGAAGACGCGATTGCTGCCTTCGAGCAAGCTGATGTCAACGACGATGTGATTGCAACGCTTGCTTTAGGCAACATTGGCGACTGCCAAGTTGAAATGGAAGATTATGATGCCGCGAAATCCGCTTTTGACAAAGCTATCTCCGGTGCAAGCTCAAGCCTTGCTGAGGCCGTCTTAGCTCCGATGTACCTGTACAAAGCTGCTTTGGTTGAAATTGAACTGGGAAACAACGCTGCAGCAAAGTCACATCTTGACCGCATTGTGAGCAATTACCCAAAAAGCCAGCAGAAGAACGGAGCAACTGCCTTGGCAGCTTCTATTGCTAGCAATTGATTTGGTCTGTTGAATCAAAGCCAATTGCATGGCCACTACTGGTAAAAATTTAAGTCATTACGACGGGGCAACACTGCCCAACGGTGCCCACTTCCGCGTGGGCATCGTCGTTTCTGAATGGAACGAAGAGATTACAACTGGATTGCTAAACGGAGCGATTCAAGTGCTCAATGAAGCCGGACTAACAGGTGATCAGTGCCCCATAGCGCACGTGCCTGGTGCTTTTGAACTTCCTTTAGCAGCCAAGTGGATGCTGGAAGGTGTCAACCCCTGCGACGCTGTGATCGCCATTGGCGCTGTCATTCGCGGAGAAACGGCGCACTTCGACTATGTCTGTCAAGGTGTTACACAAGGTTTGATGCAGCTTGGTCTTGATTCCGGTAAACCTGCAATTTTTTGTGTGTTGACAGATGACAACATCGAACAATCGCGTGACCGTTCGGGAGGCAAGCATGGCAACAAAGGCATTGAAGCGGCCGTTGCTTGTCTGAACATGCTCGGCTTGAAGGCTCAACAGGCAACAAAAAGCTAATTCGCATGCAAGCATTCGCCGCATGGTTTCGGCAAAATCCGTTGACAGGAATACTACTCATCGGGCTCATATTTAGGGTGGCTGCTGCGCTCAATGCGCCAGGATACCTCATGCACGATGATCATTTCCTTGTGATTGAGACCGCTGCCTCTTGGGCTGAAGGTGAAGATTACAACGCATGGATGCCTTGGACTCAACTGGCAAACGGAATTGAAAATCCAATTCCTCATCAAGCCAATCTTGCTTATCCCGGAATGGTCTCAGGCCTTTTCCGACTCATGATAGCCCTTGGAATTGTTGCTCCCACTTCTCAGATGTTCATTGTGCGCCTTATCCACGGACTATTCAGTCTGTTGATGGTCGCACTGGGTTACAAGCTAGCAGAAAAACTAGGTGGTCGAAGAAGTGGGATTTGGGCTGGGCTTGCACTGGCTGGATTTGCTTGGTTTCCTCATCTCGGTGTGCGGCAACTTGTGGAGGTGGTCTGCATACCTCCGCTGATGTGGTCTTCTTGGGTTGTACTCAAAAGGCCGGAAAATCATCGAAATCTACGCACTTGGTTCATCGCTGGGATCGGCCTAGGATTGGCCACCACACTGCGCTACCAGGCGGGTATCTTTGGAGTGGGTTGGGCGATTGCCATTGCATGGGCAAATTACCAATCCGGTCAAAAGCCATCCAAGAGCGCCAAGGAAATTTGCGTTCTCGGAGGTTCGTCATTGCTGTTTTTTAGCCTCGGGCAAATACAGGACGTGCTGATTTGGGGCGAGCCTTTCGCGCAATTGCGCGCCTACATCGAATACAACAACACGCACTCTAGCGGCTATCCACAGGGCTTCTGGCATCAGTATGTGTGGGTCATTTTAGGCTTGCTGATTCCACCCTTTTCATTTGCTTGGGCCTTTGGAATGGGAGCCATTGTGCGCAAGCACACATTGCTCGTTTTGCCTCCACTTGTCTTTTTCATTTTCCATAGCTATTTCCCCAACAAGCAAGAACGATTCATTTTGCCCATGGTTCCTTTTGTCATTGTGGCTGGTAGCATTGGATGGATGGCATTTCGAGAACGCTCCAAGTTTTGGCAAAAGCGACGGGAACTGGAACGGAATTTGGGGCTGTTATTCATTGCTGCAAACTTGATCATTGGAGGCATTTTCTGTGGCGTTCAGCCAAAAAAATCACGAATGGATTCGATGACTGCTTTGTACAATCGCGGTGACCTCACCAATTTCCTGATCGTGCACACGGACAAGCCCGCAATGCCTCCTCAATTTTACAGCGGTTCTTGGGAAAAATATTGGAGCAGCGATCTTTCTACGGACGAAGTCAATCATCGCAAGGTGATGTGCAACAGTCCGACCCGGGCATTTCCGAATTACATCGTGTTTTCAGGCAGCCAACATCTCGGTGAAGGAGTTGAGCGCTACAAATCGACTTATTCTAGCCTCAAATACATCGAGCAAGTCGCCCCGGGCAAATGGGACCGACTCCTCTCTTGGCTAAATCCCATCAACTCGGCTGAGCGGATGATGATCTACGCCATTGATCCTGAGGTAGAATGTGATGCCAACAAGGCTTCAATCCCCCCCTGACACGCGCAAGTTGACGGCCCCTCCAATCCAAAGGCCTTAATTTGGTCGCAGCTGAATCCGAATTTTTTCATTTATTGAATTGCATACTATGACATATCGTTCAACATTTTTGACCATTCTTATGGCCATTTCCGTCGCAACGGCTTCGGCGCAATACCCAGGATGGCAGCAATCCATCGATTACACCATGGACATCACTCTGGATACCGCGTCGCACCAGTATCAAGGACAAATGATCGCCAAATTGAAGAACAACAGCCCTGACGATTTAGACCGGGCCTTCTTCCATCTTTTCTTCAATGCTTTCCAACCCGAAAGCATGATGGATGTGCGCTCACGCAACATTTCCGATCCTGATTCACGGGTCGGCTCTCGCATCGTCGAATTGCCAGAAGAAGAATGGGGTTGGATCAAAGTCGAATCGCTCAAAGTCAACGGAAAGGCAGTCGAATTTGTTCATGACGGAACGGTCCTAGAGGTGAAGCTAAACTCGCCCATTCGTGCGGGCAAGCGAACAACATTTGAAATGACTTGGTCCGCTCAAGTGCCACGGCAAATCCGTCGCAGTGGTTGGATGAACAAAGAAGGCATCGAATACTCGATGACCCAATGGTTCCCAAAAGTTTGCGAGTACAACCATGACGGATGGCATACCGAACCTTACATCGGACGCGAGTACCATGGCATTTGGGGTGACTACGATGTCACCATTCATGCCCCAAAGGGTTACCTCATTGGTGGCACAGGATTGCTTCAGCAAAGTATGGAGTCGTCGCGTAACTCGGGCAATTGGAATTTCATCGCCGAAAATGTCATTGACTTTGCGTGGGCTGCCGACCCGGACTACATTCACAGCACTTCAAGCGCCGGTGATGTGACGTTCAACTTTTATCACCAAGCCAACGAAGAGTATGATGAGAATTGGGCGGCACTTCCTGAATATGCTGCAAAAGCCATGGTTTTTCTCAATGAACTCGTAGGACCATACCCCTATCCGCAATACTCCGTTATCCAAGGAGGCGACGGAGGCATGGAATATCCGATGGCCACGTTGATTACAGGTGAGCGAAGCTTACGGAGTTTGGTCGGAGTTACGGTCCATGAAATGGCCCACTCCTGGTTTCAGGCGGTACTCGCCACCAATGAAAGCTTATATGAATTCATGGATGAAGGCATGACAAGCTATGTGACGACACTCTGCATGCGTCATCTTTTTGCAGAAGCAATCACCTCAGGTGTTCCTCATCGCTCTTCATACAGCAGCTACATCAGTCAAGCATTGAGCGGCAACGAAGAACCTTTGATCACGCACGCCGATCACTATCAGACCAACCGAGCCTACGGCGTAGCAGCGTATTCCAAAGGAGAGGTACTCCTCGCCCAACTCGCTGCGGTAGTGGGAACAGATGCAAGGGATCAAGGGCTTCGTGATTACTTCGCAAAATGGTCTTTCAAACACCCTGGACCATTGGAATTGAAGCAATGCATGGAGGCCGCATCTGGACTTGACTTGGATTGGTATTTCCAGTATTTCATCAACACCACCCACCAGATTGACTATGCAATCAATGCGGTATACGAAGGTCAATCGTCGGCCACCATTGAACTTGAGCGTATTGGTGCCATGCCAATGCCTCAAAACATCACCGTGACGTATGCCAATGGCGATGTCGAGTCATTCCATGCCCCTTTGGTCATGATGCGCGGACACAAGCAACTGGCAAGGAATGAAACTTTGCTGCCCGACTGGCCTTGGACGCATCCTACGTATTCCTTTTCAATCCCAACCTCTTCCCCAATTGTATCCGTAGAATTGGACGCAGCTCGTCAGACAGCAGATGTCGACCGCGAGAACAATGCTGCAACATTTGATCAGCAATGGCAGCGAATCTACCAACGCAATTGAACCATGTTTGAAAAGCAACTCAAAGCAGGTCCTTCGTGGGCCTCAACCGCCGCATTTTTTGCAGCACTCGCATCATTGCTGGTGCTATCGCCCTTGATGTGGACCACCAGCGAAGGCGTGCCAATAACATTGCAATCACTTCTCGTAGTGCTGATTCCAGCCATTTTGGGATGGAAGTCTGGAACGGCAGCCGTGATTATCTACCTCATTGCAGGTGGATTTGGTGCTCCCGTATTTGCTTACGGGACATTTGGATGGGAACGCTTCACAGGCAGCACTGGTGGATTCTTGTTAGCATTTCCACTCGCTGCGATGTTGAGCGGATGGGCCATGGAAATGCGCACACGCAGCACCATGATCGTCGCCACATTGATTCTTTTTGCAAGTCAACTCCTCATCCTTGCCCTGGGATTGCTCTGGCAACGCGCCATTGTGCCCATTGAAGAAACCGTCTATGACACGCTCTTGAGACTTGGGCCTGGATTGTTGGTCAAAACCGCATTCGGAAGCCTCACATTGGTTCTCTTGTCACGTGCCGCGGCATCCTTGGCAAAAATTAAACACCGCAACAATCACGAAGCTGATTGACCCCCACTCCCATGAAATATTTTCACATCACCATCGCTACCGCGATCATTCTTGCCATGTTCGGGTGCAACTCACCCGAAGAGAATGGCCGAAAAAGCCAAGTCATCCTTGAAATGAAAAGAGCCACAGACTTTCACAGTTACAGCCACCCCGAAGAAGCGGTTGTGACGCACTTGAATTGGAACGCCTCCGTCAATTTCGATGATCGCATCATCCGTGCTACCGCCATCTACGATATCGATGCAAGCGATGATGCAGAGCGCATTCTATTGGATTGTGTGGATCTAAAAATCGAAGCGGTGACCGTGGATGGAGAATCGGTCGATTGGTCCATGGGACCGGAACAACCCTTTATCGGGCAGCCTCTCAGCATTCCCGTCAACGGCAATTCCCAGCGCATCAGCATCCAGTACGCAAGCGCTCCATCTGCGGGAGCATTGCTTTGGGTTGAAGGTGAGCAGCCATTTTTGTTCACCCAAAGCCAAGCCATTTTGGCTCGAACATGGATTCCCTGTCAGGACTCGCCCGGCATTCGATTTACGTATGAAGCACATGTCGATGTTCCTGTAGGGACAATGGCACTGATGAGCGCGACCAACCCCACGCAACAATCCGAAGATGGCCATTATGATTTCCGGATGGACCAGCCCATTCCATCGTACCTGATGGCGCTTGCTGTAGGAAATGTTGAGTTCCGCGCCGTAGGACCACATACTGGCGTATACGCTGTTCCTGAATTGATAGATGCGTCTGAATATGAGTTTGGCGAAATGGAAAATCTCCTCGTGGCTGCTGAGAACCTCTATGGCAAATATGCATGGGAACGTTACGATCTTCTTGTACTTCCTGCAGCCTTTCCATTTGGGGGCATGGAAAATCCAAGGCTAACCTTTGCGACTCCGACCATCATCGCTGGTGACCGAAGCCTCGTATCACTTGTTGCACACGAATTGGCGCACAGCTGGAGTGGAAATCTGGTCACGAATTCCACGTGGGACGATTTCTGGCTCAACGAAGGGTTCACAGTTTACTTTGAACAACGAATCATGGAAGCCGTCTACGGCCGTGAAATCTCAGAAATGCTTGCAACTCTCAGCTACCAAGGCTTGGTGGACGAAGTCGATGAAATCATGGATACCAATCCCGACGACACACACCTCAAGCTGCACCTTCAAAATCGCAACCCCGATGACGGAATGACAGCCATTGCATATGACAAAGGGTATTTCTTTTTGCGTTTGATCGAAGAGACTGTTGGACGTGATGGATTTGACAAATTTCTAAAAGCGTATTTCACGGAGCATGCCTTTACGGTGATGGATACCGATCAATTTATCGCTTACCTCAAGGAAAACTTGCTCAACTCAGAGGAACTATTGACCGCTGTCAATATGGACGCTTGGATTTTTGGCGCAGGCTTGCCTGCCAATTGTCCTCAGGTTCGTTCTGAACGCATCGAATCCGTAGATGCCAATTTGATCGCATGGGAAACCGGGACAATGGCAACCGAAGATCTGCCATGGAAAGAGTGGGTGTACCAAGAGCGCTATCGCTTCCTCTCAAACCTAAACGACGCTACACCCGCAGAGCGAATGAAGGAACTGGATGCGACCTGGAACATCTCGACAACGGGCAACAACGAAGTCCTGTTTGCTTGGCTCGAGCAGAGCATTCGAAGCAAATATGCTCCTTCCTATGCACGACTCGAAACCTTCTTAATCAATGTAGGACGACGAAAATTCTTAACTCCTCTGTACCGCGCAATGGTAGAAACAGAACAAAAAGAAATGGCGCTTTCCATCTATGAGCAAGCCCGACAAAATTACCACAGCGTTGCAACGGGTACAATGGATGAATTGCTCGCCGTTGATTGAACCGCGAACACCAAGATGCAAAAAGCCCCCGCATGCGCGGGGGCTTTTTTGTGCATCAAACCCTAATCCCCTGGTGCCAGTCGATTACCTAATCAACGTCACTGAGCCTTTGATTTCTTTTCTTTCCGCGGGGTTGCTCAAGCTAAACACAACGACACGGTAAAAATAAACACCGTCCTGTGCGAAATGCTCAGAACCATCATTCGCCTTTCCGTACCAAACCTCATTCATGTCCGCTGTCTCGAACACCAAATTTCCCCAACGATTGATCACCTGCATCGAAAAACGATTGGGATCAATGTCTGTTCCAACCGCGTAAAAAGCGTCATTGGTTCCATCATTGTTAGGGGTGAAACTGGTTGGGATGTACAGCGAAAATAAATCCAGCACTTCAATGGTTCTCGTAATTTGAGAAGAACATCCATTTTCGTCCGTAACGACCAAGGTCACCGGGTAATTACCTCCTTGGTCATACGGGAACTCAAAAATTGGGTTGACATCTGAAGAGGCTCCAAGATTCTGAATGCTATCGAACAACCAGAACCAATCGACAACATTCGAACTATTCACTGACTCAAATTGCACCTCCGTGTCAGGGACACGAGTCGGTTGCGGGGTCGCTGAAAAGCCGACATATGGTGGTGTGAAGACCTGCAAATAATTAGGCTGGAAGTTGATGTACTCACAACCAATCAATGAGGTGATGTTGAACGTGATGTCATAAGACCCCGGATTCAGATAAGCATGTGCCGGGTTGGAATCGTAGGAAAGGTCTCCATCGCCAAAGAACCACTCTGTTTCTGAGATCGTCGCCGGATCCACCAACGATTCAAATTGAAAAACCCCGGGCACGCATGATCGCGTAGTATCCGAAGTGAATGCAGCAGGAATCGGTGTCTCAATGACCACTTCTTCGCAAGCTGTCACTTCCGGTGATTCACAATTATCACTGAGCGTCACGCAATAAGTACCTGTTGCAACTGGAAAATCCACCCAATAACTGTCATCCCCACCAACAGAATTGCCCTGCCAGGTCCAATCGAATGAATAACCAGCGCCGCTTCCACCACTGAAGGCATTCGCTTCAAGCTCGGCAAACGCACCACCGCAAATCAATCCTGGCACACTCAAAGAAACATCAAGTGAATCGTATACCTGAACCGTTACCGTTTGAGCGACAGATGTACAACCATTGACATCCGTTGCGAAAACCGTGTAATCTGTATCGACTATTGGGTTTACTACCTGCACGTCACCTAGATTCAATCCATTGTCCCACGTATATGTCCAATTCTGTGCCGGATCCATCTCCGAAGAAACCTCCAAGGTGGCGAATCCATTGATGCAAATGTTGGGATTCGGGGTCAAATCAAAGTCCATCGGTTGGGGTGGACTCAATGCAAATGAAATCTCATATTCACATCCAGCAACATCACTCAGAGTTACAGAATAATTGCCTTCAACAAGGTTTCCAAATACATCCACACCTCCATTGGACGTAATGGTTTCAACCAAACCACCATTTTCAAACAGTTCCGCTGTCCACGGACCATCTGCAGGCGGTTCATCGATCTCAATGACAATGGTGCCATCAGTCAAGACGCAAGTTGGATTGGTAAAGCTGGTGCTAAAGTCAAAGCCAGGAATCACATAAACCGTATCGGTTGTTGCACAATTATCAAGACCAATGGGCTCGACAAAAGCGACGTACTCTGTCGGATTTCCGTCAAATGTATTTACCGTTGGATTTGCTGTGTTCGAATTTGTCAAATTGTCAGCGGGCTCCCAATTCCACAGAAAACCGCAGGCATCTTGGCCACAACCTGCACACCAACTTACAGGTTCAAAGCTACCTGAACCGCAACTCACAGATCCATCCGATGTGAATTGCACATACAAGCATCCGTCTGGATTGGTAGCTGTCACGAATGACTCCGGATAATCCCCGGATAAGTCCAAAAGCAATGGTGCGGTATTGTCATTTCCATCAAAAACCGTGATGTGATCAAAAAAGCCCTCAATCTGACCATCATAGAACAAGATTTCCATCATGGTCCCGTCCCCAATGATGTCTGGGCAATACAACCAATTGGAGTTTTCATTGTTGTCGTAACAATGCACCACAGTTTCGGAGTTGCCGGCACACGGTGAAATTCCACCGCCTAGGAAAGCACCTTGTAATTCCACAGGATCGCCACAAAAAATCTGATCTGGACCAGCTGTTATGTTGTTCTCAGGACCTTCGACAACCTCAATGGTCAATGTCGTGTCAAATGTGCAGCTAAAGTTATTCGTAACCGTGAAAACGTAGTCATAAAACCCAGGAGTATCCAGCACGATGTCACAAAAATTAGCATCGAAATCTTGATCAACGATGCCCGGACCTGTCCAGTACGAACTGTCTGCTTCAAGGCCAATTGTCGGTGTGAATGTGGTTACCCCCGGAATCAGGGCTGGGTTCAGATTCAGTCCCCACTCGAAAATGTAACCGTTGTCTATGGCCAAATTGTCAAGCACCGAAAACGTCCAAGTGCCATTCAATGGACATCCGACAAAATCACACAGGTCGTCTTCCGATGCATAAATTCCGGGATTCGCTATGTTGCTATTCATATTGTTGCCCGCATTGTCCGTGTAAGCTGTCTGCGTCCAGTTTGCGTTGTCGTTGATGTTGGAATCAAAATCCGGATTGGGTGACCATCCATAATCATAGCCTGTGCCAGGCGTGTTTGAGCCATCATCCACAGCCTCCCCCAAAAAGCATCCTCCACCACCATTGGGATAACTCATGAGTGAAACCGTCGTACCGTCAGGACAAGAAATGGTCAAATCCAAGTCTCCCATGTAACTATGCTCCATATTCACCGTCACTGAAAGCAAATCATCGCAATTTTCCAACGTGGCTCCTTCTTCGAAAAAATCAAAGTTCAACTCACTGCTGTAACTGAATCCGGCGCCATCCGCTAGATAAGTTTCACCCGCAACCACCTGAGGAGGCAAGGCGGTCCAGGTCACACTTTGCACAGGATTGCCATCGACAAACGCAGGCGAACCAGCACATACAGGGGTGCTCTGAAAGCTATTGAATTGCGGAATCGTACTTACCAAAACCTGCAATGGCTGGAGGTTTAACGAAACACAACCGTTGTTATCCAGCACTGCAAGGCTCACGATGTATTCACCCGGTTCTGAAAAACTGTGAGCCACATTCGAAGCAGAATTCAATGTGTCAATCTCACCATCGTCAAAATTCCAAATCCATGAATCCAGATTGAAGCCGATGCCTGGAGTTGAACCGTTGTCGCCGAAGATGACCTCTTGGTTCAAACACACACCTACGCTGATCGAGTCTGGGTTTTGGAGAGGCGGTTCAACAATTCCGCTCGCTGCTATCGGCGTTGCGCAAGGCGTTGTACACGAAATGTTTGCCTCCCAACCCGGAGATAGCTCATTCGCTGGTCCATTGTCTTGAAAAACAAAAGTCAAACAACCTGTTGGATTGTTGATGGTCGCAGTGACCGGAAGCCCCTGTAGCGCATTCCCTGTATAACTTCCCATCGATGGCGAACCTGTGTCAGGCCCATCATAGATGTACAGGTAGTCGCTGTTATTGCCATTGGGGTTGGTCTGCAGACCAAACGCCACAAATGAGACTGAAGCAGCATCACCCGGGTTGTCAGGACAAAGCGTGTAGGTGAAATTTGCGTCAGGATACGGATTGCCAACACCGTCAACTGTGTTGCCCGCATCTACAAAAACACCAGCACACGTTTCAACATCGTCATTTGAAATGACGAACACTTGCCCTCTCACTTGATTCGCAAGACTCAGAGAAAAGAGCATTAATATCAAAGCCACTGGAAATTGGCAAATGATTCGTTTCCTTGGATAGGTTGTCATTCTAGTTGTAGAAGATTAACTAAGACACAGAGACATTGAATACGTCAACGATTAACGCCTGCAAAACCACCGTTTATTTGCGATAGTTGCATTGGCCTCATAAATGGTAAAGATGACCATCGAAAAACAGGAACAAAGACCGAGCGGTCTTTATTTCTCAACTTTAATTTGGTCCGAGAAAAGAATCCTGTTGCCGTTTGAATTTTCAGCGGCCAATTCCCAGCGGTAATTGCCTTTGTCCTCGGCAAAAACACCAGTGTCAAAAACACCATTCCATGGTCGGGACACCTGGTTGGTTTCGAACGCTATTTTACCCTTGGAATCATAGATCACCAAATTCCAATCGCCATCCAATTCATGAGCAATTAGAGGCAAAAAGAAATCATACCTTCCGTCGTTATTGGGGGAGAATATAGCAGGAGCATTTGCACTGTGGCGGTCCCCTAACTGGACCACTTCAGATTTGATATCCTGACAACCAAACTTATTGCTAGCAACGAGATTGACGTTATAGTCTCCTGGAATTTTCAAATCTACCGCAGACCCTTCCATTTCATTCTCGTTCAACAACCACATGGAACTGCTCGCATTTTCGGTCAAATCCATGAAGTTTACAGCGGCTAAGTCTAATTTTTCAGTTGCAATCGACCAGTCCATTTTCGCCTCAGGTTTCGGCCGAATCACAATCATATTCTCAACCGTCCTTGTTCGAATTGTACCATCCCCATGATCACGAATGGAAACCGTGATGTCGTATGTACCAGCATCATCAAACACGTGCACAGGTGCATCAGACTGTGAGAAAGATCCATCTCCAAAATTCCACAGCACCGAACCTTGATCCATCAGGCCACGAAGTGTGAATTCCACTTCCGTTCCTGCGCATGCTTCTTGAACAGAAGCACCCACCATGTAACTCAATTCGTCTTCGTTCCGCTCAACTCTTTTGGTAACGCCTGCAACCAGAGCTGCAATTTCATTCGCGATTCCTTTGGTTCCACTCTCGACCTCATCGGTTGCTATCTCGAGGGCTTTATTGACTTCATCAGATGCCGCATCTACGAAATACGTATTTGATGTATTTGCCATCGGCTTTGTTTTCAGCAAACTCCCATCGTGAATCAATTCGGCTATTTCGTTTGCATCCTGCATGACGAGAAGCTTCAAATTTTGCGACGACTGATGAAAAGCTTTTCCAGACCCCCCATCCGTTGAAATGGCATGATCAGCGCGTTGCAATTCTCCACTTACGTCTACCACAAGGTGAACTTCTTCTTTGACAACAGCTCGATCGTCCTGTTGCTGAGAAATCACAAATGCCATTCCAAGGGCTACTGCAGTCGCACCGATTGCAAAACGCTCTGCTGCCTTCGCACGACGAACGAAGTAATCGTTCACCGGTGCCCCCCCATTGCTTCCTTCAAGCTTGGATTTCATGGCGCCCCAGTTTCCTGTGACATCAGGCTCAAAGCTTTCAAAAGCTTTCTTCAAACGTTCCCAACCATTTAAACTCTCGTTCATTTCGATACTTTTTCATTCTTAACTCCAAGCAAGACTCCTTTGACATTGCGCCTCGCTTTTGCAAGGTTTGACTTCGATGCACCAACAGAAATACCCAACTGCGTGGCTATCTCTTGATGGGTCAGGTTGTCAAAAACGTACATATTGAATACCGCACGGTAAACCGGGGTCAATTGATTCATTGCGTCTAAGACATTTTGAATGGTAATGGCTTCCTCCTTGTCATTTGAGAAATCCATTTCCACTCCCTCGTCGGGTATGTCGAGGGCGCCTTCAGCAGTCAAATCTTCCAGAGAAGATTTCTCTTTCCTGATGAAATCAATTGCAGTATTGACCATGATTCGTTTCATCCAACCTTCAAAAGAACCTTTCGAAGTGTATCCTTCAATGTTCGAAAACACTTTAAGAAACCCCTCTTGAACAATGTCTTTCACACGATCATGATCTGAGTAATACCTGAGGCATACTCCAAACATAAGCCGGTAGTAACGGTCGAAAACCCATTTCTGAGATTTCGGATCATTCCGCTTACAGCCTTCAATATATTTGATCAGTTCGTGTTCAAACATGGCCTTCGCCGATTGTAAGACGCTAGGTTTTGTTTTCAGTTGCCTGATGGCGCGCCTCTTTTTTGCAAATTAACCCGAATACAAACATTTCCATTGGGTTTGGATGGATAGATTTCACAAACGATGTGTTTACAGCGGAGTGCCGTGAAGTAAATTTGCAACATGAGAATCGTTGTTGGTTTATCGGGAGGAGTAGACTCAAGTGTTGCTGCCTGGATACTAAAGGAGGCCGGTCACGACGTGATTGGATTATTTATGCGCAACTGGCACGATGAATCCGTAGTGATCGACAACGAATGTCCTTGGATCGACGACGCGAACGACGCGATGCTGGTCGCATCGCACATCGGTATCCCGTTTCAAGTTCTTGATTTAAGTGAGGCCTACCGCGAGAGAATTGTGGACTACATGTTCGAAGAGTACGAGCAAGGTCGCACTCCCAATCCAGACGTTTTATGCAACCGCGAAATCAAGTTCGACTTGTTCTTGAAAGCGGCTGTAGACTTGGGAGCTGAAGCCGTTGCAACGGGTCATTATTGCCGCAAAACAACCACCATCGTGGATGGTGTTGATACGCACCAACTAAAGGCGGGCATCGACGGGAACAAAGACCAGAGCTACTTTTTATGCCAATTGAATCAGACCCAATTGGAGAACGCTTTATTTCCGATTGGAGAAATGACCAAACCGGAAGTGCGAGAACTCGCGAGTAGAATAGAACTGCCGACTGCAGATAAGAAAGACAGTCAAGGGCTTTGCTTCATTGGAAAAGTACGATTGCCGGAGTTTTTACAACAGCAATTAAAGGTGAAGGCGGGAGATATTGTGGAAATTCCAGCCAATCACAGCAAGTGTCTGGCAAGAGCGCAATACACTTCGAACCAATCAACATCACCCATCAATTGGAATCGAGAAGACGGAACAGTCGTTGGAGAACACCAAGGCGCCCACTTTTTTACTGTGGGTCAGCGTCGAGGACTACATGTCGGAGGCAAGCCTGAACCCTTGTTTGTACTTGCCAAAGATGTCGTTGAAAACGTGCTTTATGTTGGGCAAGGTGAATCCCATCCGGGGCTCCTTCGAAACGCACTGCGCATGCACCGAGACGAAGTGCATTGGATCCGTGAAGACCTAGCTTTGGATGAGACCAATGCCGCTCAAAAATTCGAAGTACGCATCCGGTATCGCCAACCACTGCAGCATGCAACCTTGGCGCTCAGCGGCGACTATGTATCCATCACCTTCGACAATGCACAATCAGGAATTGCAGCAGGTCAGTTTGCTGCCTGGTACGACGGAGATGAGTGCATTGGATCGGGGGTCATCTGCGATTGATTTCAGCGGGTGGGGCTGTGCCCAGGGACCTAGCCTGGCTCCTTTTTCGCAATCAATGCAAGCTCCGAATGACACGACATCATTTGTATTGCAAATTCTATTGAAAATTAAAGCAAACACATTCCTCTTCTTTTGAGTCTGAAAACAACCCATTCAACTTGTGGAGTTCCGTCAAAGATTGGAAAGATGAATTGCGACTGATGGCAGGCAATGGATGAAATAGGCCCATCCAACCTTACATGGACAATCAAATAACAAGAACTGAACTGATTTGCTTCGCTTTCAATTGCGAAGCTTGGATTCAACGGCCTTGTTTAGTGAGGTCGATTGATTTTGGTTGAAATCTTATAGTCGCTGCGGCTTGCGTCATTTCGTGATGTCATCTCTGCTAGAAAGCCAGCCAGAAAGAATTGAAGGCCCATGATCATTCCTGTCAACGAGACATAGAAAGCCGAAATTTCAGTGATGTTTCGAGATGGGTTTCCATCCAATATTGACAGCGTTTTCCCCAGAGCAATCCATCCAAATCCCAACGCACTGATGATCATCATCAGTGCTCCCAGCGCTCCGAAAAAATGCATAGGCTTCCTACCAAACCGCGACATGAACCCTATGGTCAAAAGGTCCAAGAAGCCATTCATAAATCTCTCTAGACCAAACTTTGTTGACCCGTACTTCCTCGCTTGATGCTCGACAACCTGTTCTCCAATTCGATCGAATCCGGCATCCTTCGCCAAAATAGGAATGTAGCGATGCATCTCCCCTTGTACCTCAATGGCCTTTACAACCTCCAATCGATACGCCTTGAGACCACAATTAAAATCATTGAGCTTGATGCCGCTGACCATTCGAGTTGCTGCGTTGTACAAACGCGTTGGAATTGTCTTGCTCAGCGGATCGTGCCGCTTCTTCTTCCAACCGCTGACAACATCAAAACCGTCCTCAATGATCTTACGCTCTAGTTCGATGATTTCTTCAGGAGAATCTTGTAAATCAGCATCCATTGTGATGACCACCTTGCCTTTGGCAGCTTGAAATCCAACATGCAACCCCGCACTCTTTCCATAGTTACGAGCCATACGCAAGCCAACCGTGTGGTCGGGGTCTCCGTCGGCCAATTCCTGTATAACACCCCAAGAATCGTCTCGGCTGCCGTCATCCACAAAGATCACCTCGTAGGTCCTCCCTGTTAGAACGGTGTCAATCCACTGTTTCAATTCGCGAAGGCTTTCTTCCTCATTGTAGAGAGGAATTACCAAGCTTAAGTCTGGATTTTCGTTGCTCATGCTTCTCTCTTTACGTGGCAATCCCTCAATTTGTTTCAACGAATAACATTGGAAACTTCACGCTTGAATACAGCGCCAACGATTGCAGCGATGACAGCCCAAAAAATCAATCCAAACAACCATCCCAATGCCTTTCCTTGCGCACCCGACCACCACAAAATACTCGCCTTGGTCTCTTCAACCATGCTCTCAGGCAAGTCCATGATGCCTGACAAATCATTTTCCATGCTGTCCATGGTCAATTCCATAACCTTATTTGCCATTTCAGAATCAACCAAAGCAAAAAGTAAAACCTCAAAAGCAAGCACAACAAGTGTCGCAACTCCAGCGGCGAGCCATGCTGAAAAATAAGCTTCTCGAAAAGACAAATGACCATCAACTTTTCGCGTTGCAATGCACGCAATGCACATGCCGGCAATCACAAAGACCATGGAGCCCAATCCAACAGATGTGCTCATGTACGCCTCCACCCCAATGAGGTAAGCAATCAATTTCACGACCACCACCAAAGCTCCTGCTGCTGCGCCTTGGTTCAACGCATTCTGATTTAAATTCATGGGCACAAGGTAGCACAAGCCATTATTTCTATGGTATCTTTGCATGGGGCAAGTCTCTTACGACCAGCTCCCGTCAACTCCCCCAGGATCGGAAGATAGCAAGGGTAGACGGTTGTAGCGGTGCGATAGGAATCGCTTGCCCCACCTTTTCCCTCCGGATTTGAGCCCCCATCAATGAACGCCAACACCACCCGACAGATTCAAAAAATCTTAGTCGCAAACCGAGGCGAAATTGCCTTACGCGTGATGAAAACAGCACGGCAAATGGGAATCCGAACCGTTGCTGTTTATTCCGATGCTGACCGAGAAGCTGCTTTTGCACGCTACGCTGATGAAGCGATACACATCGGCCCTTCCCCATCATCAGAAAGTTACCTCGTAGGAGCAAAAATTATTGATGCTGCGAAGTCAGTTGGTGCGGATGCAATCCATCCCGGTTATGGATTCTTATCAGAAAATGCAGACTTTGCAGATTCAGTTCGAAAAGCTGGAATCGCGTTTATTGGGCCGCAGGCGCATGCGATTCAAACCATGGGTTCAAAACTGGCAGCGAAAGAAACGGTAAAACCATTCGGCGTGCCGCTTGTGCCAGGGACAGATCACCCCATTCTTGATGTGCAAGAAGCACAGCGAGTCGCAGAAACAATTGGATTTCCACTCCTCATAAAAGCAAGTGCAGGCGGCGGCGGAAAAGGAATGCGGGTGGTAGAACAAATGGCGGAATTGCCCAATGCTTTTGAACGCGCTGTTTCAGAAGCCGTGAACTCATTTGGTGATGGTTCCGTCTTTATTGAACGATTTGTAACCTCGCCACGCCACATTGAAATTCAAATTCTGGCCGATTCGCATGGGAATTGCGTTCACTTATTTGAGCGAGAGTGCAGCATTCAACGTCGCCATCAAAAAGTCATCGAAGAGGCTCCTTCTGCCGCGCTCACTCCGGAGTTAAGAGATGAAATGGGACGCTGTGCAATCCAAGTCGCCAAGAGTTGCAATTACGAAGGCGCCGGAACAGTGGAATTTCTTCTCGATGATCAGCTTCGTTTCTATTTTCTCGAAATGAACACGCGCTTGCAAGTCGAACATCCGGTAACAGAGTGCATCACCAATGTCGACTTGGTCAGAGAGCAAATCCGAATTGCAGAGGGGCATGCCTTGTCATTCCGACAAGATGAGCTTGTAATTCGTGGTCATGCCATCGAAGTTCGAGTCTATGCTGAGGATGCAAGCGCCGGATTTCTCCCGACCACAGGAACTTTGCTTCGCTATTCTCCTCCGTCAGGACCAGGAGTCCGGGTAGATGATGGCGTCGAAGAAGGACAAGAAATCCCCATTCATTATGACCCCATGCTCTCCAAACTCGTTGTGCATGGACACAACCGAGAGGCGGCAATTGAACGCGCGATCATGGCCATTGACGAATATGAAATTACCGGTGTGTCAACGACACTTGATTTTGGACGGTTTGCGATTGACCATCCCGCATTTCGGAGTGGAAAATTCGACACACACTTTGTCAAAAATTACCTGCACGAAGGAGCCTTGGAGCGGCAGATCCCATTGAGCGACGAAGACGTTGCTGAGCTTGTCGTTGCTTTAATGGGCAAATCGAAAGCAAAAAATTCGATGCCTGCAAGTGCAGAAGACACCAAGCCATCTTCCAATTGGAAGAACAGAAAAAGTTTTAGCTAGAAAATTTTTCAAACAGCAACGAGACTGTTTAACCGAACCACTCGGCATCTAACATTGCCAAGCCCTTCGACGCACCATGAGGCCAGCATTGAGCAGTTTCAAGAGCCAAGGAGGTGGCAGAGGGGTCGACCACATGAATGGGCACTCCTGGGGCGGCAATGTAAGCCAGCTGCGCCGCAGGATACACCTGCAATGAAGTTCCCACAACCAGCAAGCAATCTGCCGATTGAACCATGGAAATAGCCAAATCCATCATGGGAACTTCTTCTCCGAACCACACGATATGAGGTCGGACAGGATAGCCCTCTGGGCAACGGTCCATCTCCTTCATTTCCCAATCCACCATGCACTGAATTGCACCGGATGGACCCAGACTTTGTGACTTCATCAATTCTCCGTGCAAATGCAGGACCTCGTTTGAGCCTGCTCTCTCATGGAGGTCGTCCACGTTTTGAGTGATGATTTTAACATCAAACTGCGCGCCCCAGCGGGCTAGAATTCGGTGCCCATCATTCGGCTCACAGGCCATCAGATGTTTTCTTCGTTCATTGTAAAACCTTCGAACCAAAGGGGCATTGTCTTCCCAAGCTTTTGGCGTTGCAACCTCTTCAACGCGATGTCCTTCCCAAAGACCTCCCGCTCCCCGAAATGTTGGAATGCCACTCTCAGCGCTCATTCCTGCTCCCGTCAAAATTACCAATCGATCCGGTCGTCCCATGGACCAATATACCCATCTGCACCATCTAATCCATTGAATTTTAGCGAAAACACTCACCCGAAAAGCCTATCTTTGGAGGACATGGACCAAAGGCATTTCATCATCTATGACTTGGAAGCGACCTGCTGGAGAAGCCGTGCGCCCAAACAAGTTGAGATCATTGAAATTGGAGCAGTCAAGGTGGATGAAAATCTAGCGATTATTTCGGAATTCTGTCTTTTCGTGCGCCCTCTCCTCCACCCTGAAATCTCAAAATTCTGCACCCAACTGACCAGCATCACGCAGCACGACATCGAAGGCGCTCCGCATTTTGACGAAGCGGTAGAAGCGTTCGAAGATTGGATGAATCCAAGCAAAGTGCGAACAGTGCTCATGAGTTGGGGAGAATTTGACAAGCGTCAGCTCCTAAATGACAGCCGCCTCCACGAAATGGAACTTCCTTGGCTGCGCTACCATGCTTGCTTGCAACACCATTACAGCAAATGGAAAGAAAGCAAAAATCAAATCGGCCTCAAAAATGCCATGGAACTGGAAGGCTTGTCATACAGCGGAACACAGCACCGCGCCATCGAAGACGCACGCAACATGGCTCGTCTTTTTCAGGTTATCGCAAAGCCGATGGACCTGTTGAACCTCAATGGATAAAGCATGGATCGCGGCAATCATTCAGCAGCTCTTTCGAGCGCATGGTCACGGTATGTGCATTTGACCCGTCATGCGTTCAAAATGGAATTTCGTCAAAAAAACGGACTCGCCGGACTCGTCTTATTCGCCATCGCTTCTGTTTACACTTGCTACCAAGTTGCCGGCTCGCGAGCGGATGTTGACGCTTGGAATTCCCTAGCCTGGGTTGTTTTGCTGTTCTCTGCCTTCAACGCGGTATCCAAGCCCTGGCCGGAAGATTCCGCTGAAATGCGCGCTTATTTGGTCCATGTGGTCAAGCCGCAAGAGTGGATTTTGGCCCGAATCACTTTTTTCAGTTTGCTTTTGAGCGCACTGACATGCATCGTGTTCGTTGCCTTCATCTTGTTTCTCGGTTCCGAACATCTCAATGGCAAGCAAGGCCTGTCCTTTTTCTTGGGCATGCAATGCACATCCATTGCGATGGCGTCTCTGCTGGCCATGATTCAAGCCCTCGCCATTCGCGCCAACGGAGGGTTCGGCCTAATCGCAGTACTCGGACTTCCACTCATCATTCCGGTCATTCTCATTGCTACGCGATACGGCATGGACATCTTGAATGGAATCTCATTTGCCGACACTGCGCATAACTTGCTTTTTTTGGCAACATTAAGTGGCGGATTTGGGGCATTGGGCTACATCCTCTTCCCCTATCTTTGGAACGATTAAAAACAGATGGCTCACAACGTTTGGAAAATCGGCGGCTTTGCCCTCATCACGTATGTCTTGGTTATGGTATTCGTCGTGCCCATGGGGCCCGGATTACTTGAACTCAGAAGCACCGAAGGCACCTTTATTTCCGAGGAAATGGAGCGACCCATTCCTGAGTATTTTCTCACGGGATTTGCCACCCACTGGAATGAGGCGCCTGACCAATTGAGCGTAATTGTCCGGTCTCAATCGAACCTCGTCCAACTTCAAGTGATTGAAGTGCTCGACGACACGCATGCTCGCATTGGTGTATCCCTCCCTTACTCACTTCCTTCAAAATCTTGGGACGTCCTCATCAACCATCCCGTTGACGGCACGCTGCTATTGGAAAATGGTCTTTTTCTATCGGATCGATTCATCGACGAATCTTTGGCACTTCCTGCGCTTGCCATTGAAGAATTCGCAGCGGACTTGCCTTTTCATTTTCCCTACCAACCGCGCATTTTAGAAACCATACGAAACTTGATGCTCCACGTCCCGATGTGGTTTACCATGTTTGTCCTCATGGGAATCGCTTTTGTGGCTTCCATCAAACAACTCGCCACGTCTCGCAGCATGGTGGAAGATGAAAAAGCAGAAGCGTCCGTAAAAGCGGGATTGCTTTTTGGAATTTTAGGCCTGATAACGGGCAGTGTCTGGGCCCGCTTTACTTGGGGAGCTTGGTGGGTTGACGATCCACAACTCAACGGAGCGTTGGTCACTGTCTTGGTCTATTCAGGATACATTGTTCTGCGAAACAGCATTGATAACGCACCACTTAGAGCCAGGTTGAGTGCGGTCTATAATTTGTTTGCCTTCATCATTCTGATCATCTTGTTGATGGTCCTTCCAAGATTTACCGAGAGCCTACACCCTGGCAAAGGAGGAAACCCAGGCTTCAATTCTTATGATTTGGACAGCGCTTTGCGAGCTGCCTTTTATCCTGCGGTCATTGGCTGGATCCTAATTGGTATCTGGATGTACCGCATCAATCTGAGATTCACCCGCTTGAACAAATTACTCAAATGAACGCCATCAACTCTATTCTGGTTCAGTCGCATCCACTGGAAGGATGGTTCTTCGGCAGTGGTAAAGCACTGGTCGTGCTGGCTGTTGCTTTGATTTTACTCATTGGATTTGGCCTCTGGATGTGGCGTGCTGAAGCGAGACTGAAGAAAATGGAAGCGAAATTGAATCAAAAAACGTCGCGCGAATCATGAAACGAAGTCACATCATGAGCTTGCTGTTCATCGCCATATTGGTCGGAACATTCATAGCCACATTCACGAGCACGAGCAGGTCTGTCGGATTCACTGACGCGGCAATGGCGCCCGGAGAGGAGTGCAAAGTATCGGGAACCTTGGTGCGAGAAGAACCGGTCATTTATGACCCCATCGTTGACCCAACGAAGACCGTGTTTCACATGGAAGACCGAGAGGGCAAAACGTGTCGAATCGTTCTCGACAAAGCCAAGCCAACCGGTTTGGAAAACAGCGAATCAATTGATCTCTATGGCTCCATGGTCGACGGTGAGTTTCATGCCACAGAGATGCTGATGAAATGTCCATCAAAATATAACGAGAGCAACCATGTCCTCGTGAATGAAACTGGGGACTCAAGCTCATAATGGGAATTGAATACATTGGAGAATGGACATTGCTCGCTTGGACGGGCAGGTTCTTGGTTGCGCTTGCTTTTGCTTCTGCGCTTGCAGCCGTCATCTCATTTCTAAATCGATGGAATGATTGGGGCAAACGTGCATTTCAAATTCACGCTTGGTCTACATTTTTGGTCATTGCTCTGGTCTTCCTTCTATTCGGTTTCCACCGCTATGAGTTCCAATACATTTGGAAACACCTGAACAATGAGATGCCGATGCGTTTTATCTTCAGTGCATTCTGGGGAGGGCAAGAAGGCGGCTTCCTGTTGTGGATGTTCTGGCACAATGTATTGGGTCTGATTCTGCTCCGAAAGCAAACCAAATGGACAAGCACTGCTATGGCTACGCTGAGTTCAATCCAAGTCTTTTTGACTTCGATGATTCTGGGAATCTATTTCGGAGATTTCCAGCTGGGACTCGACCCCTTCTTGCTTCTGCGTGATGCTCCCCAATACGCTGGATTGCCTTGGACCACTCGCCCAGATTACCTGGCAGCATTCCCTCTCTTTGAAGATGGCCAAGGCCTCAATCCGTTGCTCCAAAATTATTGGATGACGATTCACCCGCCCACCCTTTTCTTGGGTTTTGCGGCCACCTCTGTCCCCTTTGCCTATGCAATAGCGGGATTGGCCGACCGAGAAGATCGGTCCTGGATGCGCCCTGCATTGCGCTGGTCATTTTTCACCATTGGCATTCTAGGCACAGGGATTTTGATGGGCGGAGCTTGGGCATACGAAGCGCTCAGCTTTGGCGGATTTTGGGCGTGGGACCCGGTTGAAAACTCCTCCCTTGTGCCGTGGCTAACCATGGTTGCTGGTGGCCATTTGCTCCTGATCAACCGAAATCGAAAGAAGCCCCTTGCACTCTTCAGCACATATTATTTTGTCATCATTTCGTTTTTGCTGGTACTGTACAGCACGTTTCTAACGAAATCAGGCATCCTCGGAGACACCTCTGTTCACAGTTTTGTGGACAGTGGAATTCTCCCCCAACTCCTCGTTTACCTCGTCTCCTTTTTGACTCTTGGACACTTGATGCTTTTGCGACCAGGCGTGTGGCGCAAGCGCGCTTTGTTTGCGATTCTGTTGCTCGTTCTTGCTTGCTTCAAGGGGTATGTGGTTGAAGCGTTGACTGGTTTTCTCATTGTTATTGCTGCCGCTGCCGCACATGCGTATCGCAAGGACATCGAACGCACGCAAGGCGAAGATTCCGTCTGGAGCCGAGATTTCTGGATGTTTGTCGGGGCCCTCCTGCTCCTCGTAAGTGCCGCACACATCACGTGGCAAACGAGCCTTCCTGTTTTCAACGCATTCTTAGAACCGTGGAGTGGTTTGCTCGCTGGTTTGGGAGAAAGTTGGAACAGTGATTTCCTGCGTGACTTGAGCGAACACAACCTCGCACCTGGCACTGACCTCGATCGCACGTATCACCTCGTGCAAGTGCCACTTGCAGTCTTGATCATGCTCGGCGTGGGTTTTGCACAGTGGTTAAAGTACAAGCACACCGCCATTCGCAATGTGCTGAAGAAACTCTTCATCCCTTTGCTCATCTCCGTGCTCCTCACAGCTGTATTGCTTTGGCAATTTTCATTCGAATGGTGGGAACTGCCTAGGGTTGCTCTGTTGTTTGCTGCCCTTTTCGCGACCGCATCGAACGCGGATTACATCATACAATTGGGGAAAGGCAAATGGAGGCAAATCGGCTCGCCCCTGGCCCATGTTGGATTCGGATTGGTCATTTTTGGTGCCGTTTTAAGTACGAGCCAAAAAAACATCATCTCCCAAAATCAAATCGGGGACATCAGCACCCTCAACGAAGAATTGAACAACAGGGAAGATTTGCTCATCATGGAAGGCGATACGCTCAACATAGGTGAGTATTTCGTGAGCTACCGCGATCGTTACACAGAAGGCATCCATGTCAAATTCCGCATGGATTACTTCGAAAAACAACCCCGCCTTTACGCGCCCGGAGAAGTGGTCTTTTTTGACGGAATGGTCTTTGAGGCCATCGAGGCGCATGATGCCTCTGAGCGATTCACAGACGACATGGAAGATCATTGGATGTTCATCCCATTTCCCAATGAACGGCAAGCCAAAACAGCACGACTTTGGGAGTCAGGCATTCCCGGAGAAAAACAATTCACTCTTGAGCCTCGGATTCAGCTGAACGAACAAATGGGCAACGCCCCTGAGCCAGACACGAGGCATTGGCTGCACCGCGATCTCTACACCCACATCAAATGGGGACGAGTCACTCCCCCTGAAACGGACGAGAATGGCTGGATGGGAGGCCGCACTCATACGATGCAAGTTGGAGACAGCATGCTCATTGGGCATACGCTGCTCTCGGTAGACAGTTTGCGCGCGATCAATGAGTCTGAAAAACCAGAACGTGGTTTGTTGTCGAAAGATCTGGCTGTTGCGGCCTGTGTGCAATTGAAAAACAAGACGCTCCAATCTAAAATCGAGCCCTTGTACATTGTTCGCGATAGCTTGGTCATCCCAGACCTCTTTGAAGCTGAAGACTTTGGAATCAAAGTGCGAATCGAGTCCTTTAACCCTCAGGATGAAACCCTCGAAATGACCATATGGGAGCACATCTCAGTGCGTCGCGACTTCGTCGTCATGCAAGCCGTACTTTTCCCGCTCATCAATGTGTTGTGGATCGGTTGCATTCTCATGGCAATTGGCTCAGGAATGGCGGTCTTTGCGAGGTGGACACGGGATAAAAAAACGACTTCTTAATCTGAGATTGCACAGGGCCATGATTGCAATTCAAACGGTAGCGCTCATCGGAAAAGGAAATGTTGCCAGGGCTCTTGGACGCGCTTGGCAAAATTCTGGCATCAACATCGCAGCATACTGCAACCGCACAGCGGAATTGCCTGAAGGCCTCGAACATCAGGATGCGTTATTGACCTCTGATCCGAGCAAGATACCGTCTGATGTAGACGCCATATTGGTCGCCGTTTCCGATGATGCAATCAACGATGTCATTCAACAATTGCCTTCAGGGCCTTTGGTGATTCATTTCAGCGGCTGCATGCCTAATCCTCTGCAAGAAGGAGGTGTTCTTTGGCCCATTCAAAGCATCGCACCTGACGCAGAACCAACGTCAAATAGCTACCCCATCGCACTTTCTTGCTCCTCATCAGCAAGAAACGTGTTGCACAAATTCGCTCAGTTGATTGCATCGGAGTTGCACGAGCTTTCAGAAAAAGAGCGACAAACTGCGCATCTCACTGCAGTTTTCGCTGCGAACTTCACGAACCATTGCTTTGCCATCGCACAAGAACTTTGCAAACGAGCTTCCTTATCGTGGGACCTTTTTCAGCCGATCGCTGAGCACATTGCTTCTCAAGGATTCGCTGGCACCTCCAAACATCACCAAACTGGTCCAGCCATGCGACAGGACCATTCGGCATTGGATGCACATCAAAAATTACTGAAGGAACATCCTGAATTTGAATCGCTGTATCAAGCACTCACGCAGAGCATTCAATCCTTTCATCACACACCTGAGAAACTGAAACCATGAGCCTTACCAGTCAACAGCTAGCATCCATCAAATTACTCGCATTTGATTATGATGGTGTTTTCACAGATGGACAAATCATCATCACTACAGACGGACATATGCTTCGCTCTGCCAATGCCCGTGATGGTTTCGCTGTGCAATGGGCCCGCAAACAAAACGTTCCAATCGCCCTCATCAGTGGCGGTAAAGAAGAAAGCGTCGGCGTGAGAATGCGCTACCTCGGCGTTGAAGAAGTTCACATGGGGAGCCACAACAAAATGGAAGTGCTCAAGGGCATATGCCAGCGGATGAACTTGAAACTCGAAGAAGTTGCCTACATGGGAGATGATTTGCCAGATCTTCCTGTCCTTCGCAGTGTAGGGCTTGCCTGCTGTCCTTCAGATGCCGCAATTGAAGTGGTCGAAGCATGCCATTATGTGAGTCCAAAAGGTGGTGGAAAAGGCTGTGTCCGCGATGTGGTTGAGTCATACATGAAGCAACATGATCTCTGGCTTGCGCCTGGTCATGAACAATGGTAAACACTCGGTCCACAATCCACCTAACTTCCACTTGAATCCCCTTAACTTCGCCGTCGCTCATGGATAAAAATCAAATCACCGGAATCATCTTGATGGTGGTCCTTTACGTCGGCTATATCTGGTATTCGACACCTTCCGAGGAAGAACGAGATGCCGCAATTGCCGAACAAGAACGCCTTGTAGAGGAGGCGCGCCAAGACAGTGTGCTTCAGCTTGAAGAAGAAGCTTTTCAGGCCTCTTTGCGGCAGGAAGAAGCAACGGTCCTCGAGGATGCCAGCGGGGAACTTATTGATCCAAAACTTGAGGCTCGGTTCGGTTCATTGGCATCCGCTGCCGTCGGGCAAGACGAGACGTTTACGCTCAGCAATGAAGACGTGCAGGTTGAAATTACCAGCAGAGGAGGCACACCTCGTTCAGCGATTCTTCCGCAATACAATCGCTACGGATCAGAGGAACGTGTTGCACTTTGGAAGCCAGAAAAGAGTGAAGTCAGCGTTCTTTTCGAATTCAATGAAGTCAACCGCACCTTGTCAGTGAGCGAATTCCACTTCGTCGTGGAACGCCAGACATCAGACGAGTTGGTTCTAATATCTTCAAATGGCAATGGCAAATCCATGCGATGGAGCCATCAACTGAAAGGCAGTCAACTTGAATCCGATTTAAGTTTCGAAGGGTTTGATTATGAACTCGGAGAGAAGTTTGCACTTTCTTGGAATGCAGAAGGCGTAACCAACGAAAAAGGCCTCGAATGGGAAAGGCAACACAGCAGCATTTACTACAAAGAAGAAGGCAAAGGACGCGATTACCTGAGCGATGGCAGGCCTGATGAATTTGAATCAGAACTCCCCTTGGAATGGGTCGCATTCAAACAAAACTTCTTCTCAGCGATTGTCACGACTCCTTCTGGTTTCCAAGCCGGATCGATGCTCACAACGCTTGTTCCAGAGGAAGACTCGACAGTGACCATGCAATATGCCGCACTTCTGCCTTTTGAAACCCAAAAAGTGGGCAATCAATCAGCGGCCACATTGAATTTTTACTTCGGACCCAACGAACAAGATGCATTGCTTGCGACGGGCTGGAGTGAAGTCGACCGCATCATCGATTACGGGTGGTGGATTTTTGGATGGGTCAACAGGAACGCTATTTTGCCTTTGTACCAATTGCTCAGTAATTATTTTGTCTCTGCGGGCATCATCATTTTGATCATCACCCTCATCATCAAAATGGCTCTGAGTCCAATCACTTGGAAGAATTTCAAGTCTTCAGCCAAGATGCGCGTGCTCCGACCAGAAATTGATGCGTTGACTGAAAAGTATGGAGATGACGCAATGGGAAAGCAACAAGCCACCATGGCGCTTTACCGAAAAACGGGAGTCAATCCACTGGCTGGATGTCTGCCAGGACTTCTGCAAATGCCCATTCTGTATGCAATGTTCCGGTTTTTCCCAGCCAATATTGACATGCGAGGGCAATCCTTTTTGTGGGCCGATGATCTGGGAGCTTTTGACAGCATCTTAGATCTTCCTTTCAGCATCCCATTCTACGGAGCGCATGTCAGTGGATTCACCATTTTGATGTCAGCGTCAACCTTCTTCTACATGCGACTGACAATGGCCAATCAACCGCCACAGCCGCAGCAGGCGGGAATGCCAAACATGAAGGTGATACAGCAGATATTCCCCTTTATGATGCTCTTCTTTTTCAACCGCTTTGCATCAGGATTGAGCTTGTACTATCTCGCGGCCAACGTCATCAGCATGGGACAAATGCTCGCAATCAAGGCATTCCTCATCGACGAAGATAAGATTCGCGAGAAAATTGAGGAGAACAAGGCCAAGCCCAAGAAGAAGTCCGGATTCCAAGAGCGCTTGGAACAAATGCAAAAAGAGCAGTTGACAAAAACCAAGGAAATCAAGGAGTCCAAAAAAAGCCGGAACAAATGAAGCTGACCAGCATCATTTTTCTCTTTTCACTTGCCTCCGTCTTATCGAGTTGCACGACTTATCGCATGCAACGCTCCATTGACGTGGCAAATGCAGCTGTCGGCGATACCCAACTGGATGCTCAAGCCATTCAAAGTGCTATCACCTTTGAGAGAACGGCTTGCTTTGGAAGATGCCCTGCTTTCAAGTTTGTTTGGAACACTGACAATTCAGTCTCCCTCAAACTTACTCGACCATTCCAAGATGGTCCACTCTCTTCGCTTCAACTGGGAGAATTCCGCGCGAGCCTGCACCCTACTCGAGCAAAGCAATACGCAGAAGCCATCAACTCTGCTGCTGAATTGTGTCGCTATTCATCCCTGGATGATGAATATGATAATCCCCGCGTCACAGACTTGCCGGCAACCATCACAGTGATCAACAACAAACAGGTAAAGGCCCGTTATGGCGGTCCTGACTTGAACACCCTATACTCTGCCATTCAAATCATACTGGATGAAACTGAATGGGTTGCTACTGAATGAAAACCAAATTGAACACATGAAAAAAATAACCACCTTTCTCCTGATCATCGGCATGATGCTTCCAGGATTGACAACACAAGCCGATGAAGGAATGTGGATTGTCAACATGCTCAATCGCATCACCATGGCTGAAATGCAAGGCATGGGATTGAATCTCACCGCAGAAGAAATCTATGACATCAACAATGCTTCTCTCAAAGACGCCATTGTCCGTCTCAATGGAGGCTCTTGCACGGGTGAAGTCATTTCTTCGCAAGGCCTCGTCCTGACCAATCATCATTGTGCATATGATGCGATTCAAGGTTTTAGTTCGACCGAAAACGATTACCTGACGGATGGCTTTTTCGCCAAGGCTTTTGACCAAGAAAAGCACATCGATGATTTTGTCATCAGTTTTTTGGTGCGAATCGACGACGTCACTGAAACCATGCTTGCTGATGTCACAAATGAGATGTCTGAAGATGAACGAGACGCCGCTATCGGAGAAGCGCGCAAAGCGTTGATGACAGAAATGAACCCAGACGGAGAGAAGGAACTTGACCTCAAAAGTTTTTACTACGGCAATGAGTTCTACATGTTTGAATACAAGACCTATCGGGACATCCGATTGGTGGCTGCGCCCCCCGAGAGTGTTGGAAAGTATGGAGGCGATACCGACAACTGGATGTGGCCAAGGCATACCGGGGATTTCTCCATGCTCCGCATTTACTCAGGTGCAGACAATGAACCCGCAGACTTCAATGAAAACAACGTCCCTTATCAGCCAAAACGTCACTTGCGAATTTCCATGGATGGTGTTTCAGAAGATGACTTTACCATGGTCATGGGCTACCCTGGTAGTACGGATCGCTTCCTCAGCAGCTGGGGCATTGAGCAGGCACTTGACCTTTACAATCCGTCCGTTGTGGAAGTGCGTGATTTGAAGCTAAAAACAATGAAGTCGCACATGGACGCAGACCCTGCTGTCCGCATCCAATATGCTGCGAAGTACGCTCAGACAGCCAATTACTGGAAATACTACATCGGACAATCCAAAGGACTCAAACGTTTGGACGTCCAGACACAAAAACAGGAATTGGAAAATCGTTTCCGCACATGGATGAGCGAAGATCCTGCAAGAGCCAAAGAATACGAAGGCACACTGGAAATGATCAGTGAGTACTACGATGATACGAATGCCTCTGTTCGAGGAAAGGTCTATGCCCTTGAAGCTGGTCTTATCGGATGTGACATCAGCCTCTTCGCATTTCGCTTTTATCGAATGGCTGCGGGTCTGTTCAGTGAAGACGCCGAAGAGGTAGCAGCCACACAAGCTGCCATGACAGACTACACCAATGGTCACTTCCGTGAGTACGATCAAGCTACTGACCGTGATTTGTTTGTCAACTTGATGACCAAATTTCAGAACGACATCGACCCCGCCTATCACCCATCATTCTTCTCAATTGTTGCCGATAAGTACAAAAATGACTTTGGACGCTACGCTGACAAGATGTATGCCAAGAGTTTCCTTGTTGACGCCAAACGATGTGCTGATTTCATTGCCAATCCATCACAAAAAACCATGGATAAAGACTTGGCAATCGTCGTCGGAAATAGTGCAATCCAGACCTATTTCGCTGGTATGGCAAATCCAGCTGAAGCGAAATTCAACCGGGGCTATCGCTTGTTTGTGAAAGGCTTGCGCGAAATGGATGCAGACCGCGCCATCGCTCCAGACGCCAACAGCACAATGCGTGTGACCTATGGAGCTGTCGCCCCATACAAAGCGGCAGACGCCGTAAACTATGATTTCATTACCACTGCCAATGGAGTGCTTGAAAAAAAGGACAATTCAAACCCTGAATTCGTAGTTCCTGATGCCCTCGACGATTTGATTCGTAGCCGCGATTTTGGTCAGTATGCTGACGCGTCTGGCGAGTTGGTGGTCTGCTTCATTCATGGAACCGACATCACAGGCGGTAATTCAGGTTCTCCTGTGATGGACGCCAACGGCGACCTCATCGGTTGTGCATTCGATGGCAACTGGGAAGCCATGAGCGGCGACATCGCCTTTGAAGATGAACTTCAGCGAACCATTTCAGTCGACATCCGCTATGTCCTTTGGATTTTGGACAAGTTCGCGGGTGCCGATAATTTGGTCAACGAAATGGACTTGGTCAAGGGACTGCGTTAATTTTAGCACTTAACCTGACATAAAAAAGGCGGACCAAATGGTCCGCCTTTTTTCATGACCGAAAATTCAAGTCAACAAGATGCCACTTCAATTTGAATCAAACCGCGTTGCGACTTGCGTTGATGATTCCAAACATGGAGCGAACCACCAAGCGCTTTAGGACTTCATCATCCCAGTCGCCTTTTCCTTTTGAGCGTTCAATCTCTCCCAACGCGAAATGCTGAATGACCAAAAGTGGGCGAATGATTCCATCACGCAACGCGATGCTTTCTCGAATGTGGGGATTCCTTTCCATCAATTCCTTTTGACCCGTGATCCGAAGCACGTAACGCTTCGTGGTTTGGTATTCCTCATGGATTGAACTCCAAATTCCACCAAATCGTTCATCATGCTCAAGATGAGCGGTGAGTCTAAAGTCACTTTTCACCATGCTCTGCATGCTATTTTCGACCAGTGCTCGAAAAAAGGAATTGTCCGAATACAATGCAGCCACTTCGTCCAGTCGTCCCAAAGAATCCAGATGCGCCAATGCGTGTCCCAAGCCAAAAAATCCAGGTACGTTTTGCTTCAGCTGTGTCCATGACCCCACGAAGGGAATTGCGCGTAGGTCGCCAAAAGTCAACTCACCCTTCTTGGCCCTGCTCGTTGGACGGCTTCCAATGTTTGTTTCACCATAATACTTCAAGGTTCCCCATGTCGACAGGTACGACATAAACTGAGGATGAGCCTTTAATTCAGCATAATGTCCATGGCTCAACTGCCCAAGTTCCTCCATAAGGTCAGACTGATCTTGAGAGAGTTCAGTCTGAGGATCTTCGAAAAGACGGCTCTGCAATCCTGCGGTCAAAAGCAGTTCCAGATTGAAGCCAGCAGATTTGGGTATGCCGAAATTGGAACTAATGGTCTGGCCTTGGATGGTCGTTTGGATCTCCGTGTTCTCAATGTCTGATCCCAACGATGCATAAAATCGGTGGGTGTTTCCGCCCCCTCTCGCGGGAGGACCGCCTCGACCGTCAAAGAATAGAACCGTTACGCCTGAAGAACGAGAAAGTTCTGTCAGGCGACGTTTTGCCTGGTAGATGGACCAATTGGCCTGCAGATAACCACCATCTTTCGTGCCATCGGAAAATCCAAGCATTACGGTTTGCTTGTCCTTGCGGGTCTTAAGGTGTTCACGATACAACGGATGACCGTACATCAACTGCATCTCAGACTGCGCATTTGCAAGGTCTTCAATCGTCTCAAACAAAGGCACGACATCCAATTGCATTTTTTGCCAAACTCCTGCCATACGAGCCAAACCAATAACGGCAGCAATATCGACCATGCCCCTGCAGTTGCTGATGATGAAGCGATGGCAAGCGCGAGGTCCATTCTGTTTTTGGATCCGCAGCATCACCCGCATCGACTCGAGAACATCCTGATGGCGTTCTTCTCCCAAACCATTGACTTCATTGGGCAATTCCGCAGACATCAAAAATTCAATCTGCTCACTTTGGCTCATGTCCTCGAATTCAGACATCTGTGCGCCTCCAGCAGATAAAGCACTGCGCAAAGCACTTTGAATGACTCGGCTGTCCTGGCGAATGTCCAAGCTCGCAAAGTGCAAACCAAACAACCTCAACTTGAATTGAAAGCCACGAATTTTACTCAAATAGAGGCCATTGGAATGCTCTTCCACCCAATCCGCTACCTCCTCCAATTTATCGGTGAGCGAAACCACAGATAACCGCTGATCATCAGGGTGAAGCATGGCAAACTCAATCTGATCTTGAAGCTGATCCAACTGAGATGAAACATGCTTAAAAGTAATGCGACGGCGCAAGTCCCTTATTTCCCTTCGATAACAGCGCAACAAGGTCGCGCGCAGTCGTTCTGCGACGTGCCACGTCGTTTTTGCATCCACAAACGGATTGCCGTCACGGTCACCGCCTGGCCAAAATCCAATCGAAATCAATTGCTCACTCAGCGCTTCTGCTGAAGCGTCGTCCAACGTTTGCGCCACACGTGCGTACAATTCAGGGGCAGCGTGATAAAACACATTCTCCAGGTACCAAGACTGCCGCACCGCCTCGTCGTAGGGCGATGGCGGCTCTGACTGAAAAAACGGAGTCAATCCCAATTGGTGAAGTAATTTCCGAATGCTCACCAAATCATTGTGCTCCATGGCCTTTGCCAAATCGGTGATGATGGCCAACGCGTTTCCTGGATAAAACTGAGTGGGGTGTGCCGTAAGTACCACACGAACAGCATAGTCCCCCAAAGTCTCCTTTAACTCCTCCTCCTTTCCATGCCGGCGAATCCGCTGCATGAAACTCTGCAGCGACTCTACACCTCCCAAGTCATTCAACTGTGCATAACGCGCATCTTCAAGCGCGTCTACCAGAACTACCTGTCGCTCAACATATTGGATGATTCTAAACAACAAGTCCCCTTGTTCCTTTGCAGTATCAAGACCTTGTGTTTTGAAGAATTCATCCAAAATTTCTTTGGGCTCCTTCGAGGCCTCCAAACCGGCATCACAACTTTCTTGCAACAACGGAACACGCAGCCCCGTCTGACGAATACCATCCAAAGGCAGCGTCAGAAAAATGCCATTAAACACGTGAAACGGATGGCTAACAACCGTTCTGTAATCTTTTCGTTCCTTCATTGCTCAGAATGCATATCCCCTCCAATTTATTGAATGATAAATTTACGACGCTTCGTTCACTTGGTACATGGGAAATCAACAAAACGAATGGACTCTGGATTGCCCCGCTTAACTTCGCAGCATGCGCATTGACATACTCTCAGCGGTTCCTGGATTATTGGAAGGTCCTTTTTCAGATAGCATCGTCAAGCGAGCGCAAGAAAAAGGCTTGGTCGAAATCGTGGTGCACAACATTCGCGACTGGAGCACCGACAAACACAAAAAAATAGATGATGTGCCCTTCGGTGGATCTGCCGGCATGGTCTTAACGATTCAACCCATTGCCGACGCCATTTCCGCCCTTCAGAAAGAAAGGCACTATGCTGAAGTTGTTTTTTTGACTCCTGATGGCGAACAATTGAAACAATCTGCAGTGAATCATCTATCCATGCAAGGAAACTTGATTCTCTTGTGCGGTCATTATAAGGGCATCGACCAACGAATCCGTGAACACTTGGTGACCCGCGAAATTTCCATTGGGGATTATGTGCTCTCCGGAGGTGAACTCGCTGCTGCCGTTTTGACCGACGCCATAGTTCGACTCATTCCAGGTGTAATTGGAGACGAACAAAGCGCACTTACAGACAGCTTTCAAGATAACCTTCTGGCCCCTCCTGTTTACACAAGACCAGCGGAATATAATGGTTGGAAAGTCCCGGAAATACTGAGGTCAGGCGATCACAAAGCCATCAACGATTGGCTGGAAGAACAAGCCATTCAGCGCACACAATCACTGCGTCCCGATTTGTTTGAAAAAGATTCCTGACTTTGAGTTAAAATCCTACTGTAATTCTTCGTAATATTGCACCCCAATTCACGGGAGTAGAAAACGTCAAGACAATGGACCGGATTCAGGACATCGCAAACAAGATAGTGAAAACGCCAGAGTGGCCAGAATTTGGTGCTGGAGATACTGTAACCGTCACGATTAAGATTCGTGAGGGAAGCAAAGAGCGTTTGCAAAAATTCCAAGGCGTGGTTATCCAACGTCGAGGCAAGGGTCACACAGCCACCTTTACAGTGCGCAAAATGGCATCAGGCGTCGGTGTGGAACGCGTGTTCCCATCAGCTTCACCGTTTGTTGACAACATCGAAGTGAACAAGCGAGGAAAGGTACGTCGTGCTCGCATCTATTACCTGCGAGAATTGACAGGAAAGGCAGCTCGAATCAAAGAGCGCCGAAACTCTGCAAACTAAAGCACCGCTCATTTTTGAGCAACCATATAAAAAAAGGCCCGCAATGCGGGCCTTTTTTGTTACGTATTTACTGAATCTGATCGGGGCGACTCAGGCACCGAGCACCTCGTCCACTCGCTGAAGCACTTCTGCTTCAACCCTCTCAACTTTCTGCCACATCTGACTGCATTCTTCTCGAACCTCCGATGCAAAGCCGTCGTCTTCCAAATCAGCCAAGTTCACACGAGCATTCAAAATCGCTCCTTTGACTCCCGTGCGAATGGCCATTGCGCCAACTCCTGCATCCGTGATGGAATTTGGATTTCCAATGGCAGCCATCTCCTTGGCTACCTGCATTGCCTGCATCGACAAGCGCGCCACCTGCATTGGAATCTCGATTGCATGCTTTGTAGCATCCTGAATAGCTTGGTGACGAAGGTTCTTCTGTTCCTGCGATGATTTAGGCAAACCATAAGCCTCCATGATTTGGTTGAATGCAGCTGTATCGGCATCCACGAGTCCCGCGAGCTGTGACTGTAAACTCACGCCACGTTCCGCTACAGCGCTGAACTCAGACCAACGTTCGTCCCATCCGCGTTTGTGTGCCGATAGATTGGCGACCATGGAAGCCAGTGCGACACCCATTGTGCTTGCATAAGCCGCCACAGATCCTCCGCCTGGAGCAGGAGATTCCGACGCTGTTAGCTCTGCAAATGCCTTCAAATTCATGTCAAGCAGGGGCGCATTGCCTGGTTCTGAGATCACATACTCGATGACACGTTTCGTTGGATCAAAAGGAGCCAGATCATCAAGACCCAATGATTTTACCGCGATTTTGACCTTTTCTGAATCCGAAATGCCCCGTGAGCGTTGTTGCTTGCCCAGAAAGTAATCTGCAGCTTCCGTGAGAACGCGCAGTGGCAACAGTCCCACCAATTCAGATCCCGTGACACGGATACCACGATCCTGTGCTCGGGCGCAAGCTTCATCAAATGCCACGTGCACTGGCGTCGTGCGAATGTTGGTCAAATTCAATGAAAGTTGAGCCACACCGTACTCCTCGATGTACCAACCAATCCCCTTCACAGCCTTCAATGTCCCCGATTGGCGCACTGGCTCTCCGTTGGCATCCTTTACAATAGGGCTGCCGGGACCATCCTCACGCTTCACACGTCCTGATTCCCGGATGTCAAATGCAATGGCATTCGCTCGACGAGAACTCGTAGTATTCAGGTTGATGTTATAAGCAATGAGAAAATCCCTTGCGCCAATTGCAGTTGCTCCTGAGCGCTGCGTTTGTTCATTCCACACAGCAGGACCGAAATCCGGCTTACCTCCTGGCGTTTCCAACTTGGCCAACCCCTCGTATTGGCCTTTGCGGCAGGTAGCCAAATTCTGACGTTCAACCGAAAGAGCAGCTGACTCATACAAATAACCCGGGATACCGAGCTCATTGCCAACGCGCTCCGCTAGCTTTCTCGCAATTTCAACGCATTCCTCCATGCTCACACCGCTCACTGGCACGAAAGGACACACATCAGTGGCTCCCATTCGAGGGTGCTCCCCTCTATGATTGCGCATATCAATCAGCTCTGCCGCTTTTTTAATCAATTGAAAAGCTGCCTCACCCACCGTTTCAGGTGGACCGACAAAGGTGATTACAGTGCGGTTGGTTGATTTACCCGGATCGACGTCCAGCAGCTTCACTCCTTCCACCTGATTGACCACCGATGCAACGGCATCAATAACCTCACTCCTTCGCCCTTCGGAAATATTGGGCACACATTCTACCAGTCGTTGTTGCATATTTAAACTTCTTTTATCGGATCAATTCCAAGGCCTAAATTATGCCGTCTTCCACGGCTTTTCGTCATTGTTGCACACCACCAATGAACACTTTTTCAACCGATTCTTCACCGAATGCATACCCCATTGTCTCCAAACCATCCATGGGCTTGGTCAAGAGCAGGTTGGCCGACCGGCCGATGCCAATGGTTCCAGCTACATCAGCGAGTCCCATGGCTGCAGCACCGTTTATCGTTGCAGCCGCTATGGCCTCGAGCGGATGCATTTTCATCTTCACCATGCCCATTTGCACCACTCGCCCCATATTGCCCGACGGCGCAGAACCGGGGTTGAAGTCAGTGGCCAAAGCAACAGGCACATTTGCATCCATCAATCTGCGCACCGGTGCATAAGGAATGCTCAAGAAATAGGAGCAACCAGGAAGAGCGCATGCAAAAAGTGGCGATCCACCCGAATTGGATCGCAAGGCCAATGCCTCCAAATCATCAACGCTCAATTCTTCCAAATGATCCAAAGAGCGAACGGAATTTTCAATTCCCATTTTTACGCCTCCGATGGAGTTGAATTGGTTGACATGCACTTTGCCAGGAATGCTCAAATCATTTGACGCTTTCAAGAAAGCTTCAACATCATCGGCACTGAAATAGCCTTCTTCGCAAAAGGCATCGACGTAATCAGCCAAATTGGCCTCAGCCACCTTTGGTAACAATTCCTTGATCACGTGCTCCGTCCAACTCTCTGATGTCCAGTCGCCTTCTGGCACGGCATGACAACCCAAAAACGTTGCCCGAATCGGAAGATCAAATTCAGCTTTCAGCGCAGCAATCACGCGGAGCATTTTAAGTTCTGCTTCCGATGTGAGCCCATATCCACTTTTGATCTCAATCGCTCCGGTGCCCAATTTCATGACATGCTTCAACCTCTCCCTTGCATCGGAAAGCAGCTGCTCCTCGGGCATGCTTTGCAAAGCTTTTGCAGAATTCAAAATTCCCCCACCTGCAGCAGCAATTTCCTGGTAACTCTTCCCCTCAAGTCTCGCCAAAAACTCGCCTCCCCGTGGCGCCGCAAAAACGAGGTGGGTGTGGCTGTCACACCAAGCAGGCATAACGTACCTGCCACTGCAATCTAGCACTTCCAAACCTGACCAATCCACGATTCCCGGAAATTCAGACATGGCGCCGAAATCGACAACTTTGCCATCTTCAATGGCCAACCAAGCGTCCTCCATGAAGGCAAAATTCCGCATCTCCTTTCCAGACAAATGAGTTGGAGGTTGGTCATATGCCCCAACAAGGCCTTTGATGTTCTTCCATAACATGCGCATGGACGCAAGGTAGCAATCGCACGACCGGTATCGTAACTTTACCTCATGGCGGGCAATTCATTTGGTTCAATTTTTCGACTCACCACCTTTGGCGAGTCACATGGCGCCGGTATCGGCGGCATCATTGATGGCTGCCCATCAGGTCTGTTGGTTGACTTTGATGCCATTCAACTTGAACTCAATCGAAGGAAACCCGGACAATCCAAACTCACAACTAGCAGAAAGGAAGAGGACCAAGTGGAATGGTTGAGTGGAATTTTTGAAGGCAAAACCACAGGTTCACCAATCGGATTTCTCATCCGAAATGCTGATCCAAAGCCAAAGGATTACGACCACCTGAAATCGACATATCGTCCATCGCATGCAGACTTCACTTACGATGCTAAATATGGGTTTCGAGACCACCGAGGCGGTGGGCGTTCTTCTGCTCGAGAAACCGCATGCCGTGTAGTTGCAGGTGGAATTGCGCGGCAACTATTAGCAACCGAAGGTGTTGAGGCTTGCGCTTATGTGGACCGCGTGCAAAACATTGAGATGCAAGACGCACCGAAATTTCATGAGCGAAGCACTGTGGATGCGTCACCTGTAAGATGTCCAGATCTGAGCGTAGCGGCGGAGATGGAGAAACGAATTATCGAAGTTCGTGCGCAAGGAGAAACTGTTGGCGGAAGCGTGGTAGCAGTTGTGAAAGGAATCCCTGCAGGATGGGGAGAACCGGTTTTCGATAAATTGCAAGCGGTACTGGCGCATGCCATGTGGAGCTTGCCGGCAGTGAAGGCGATGGAAATCGGCAGTGGGTTCGAAGGCACTCGAATGATCGGCAGTGAACACAACGACATTTGGTTGAAGCGTGATGGCGAAAAAGCACGCACCAAAACCAACCACAGCGGAGGGATTCAAGGAGGGATTTCAAACGGACAAGACATCGTTGTCCGGGTTGCATTCAAGCCCGTCTCTACGATCATGCAAACACAAAAATCAATCGATCAACAAGGCCACGAGGTTGAGGTTGAAGGGAAAGGACGACACGACCCTTGCGTTTTGCCCCGCGCCGTGCCTCTTGTCGAGGCCATGGCAATGTTAGTATTGGTGGATGAATGGTTGAAAAACCGCACGGTTCGACTGACCTAAAGCGTCCAAAACTCACCGCATTGGAACTAAATTCGTAGCATGACGAAATTGGCACTCCACTGGCAGGTTATCATAGGTCTCATCCTTGGCGTTGCTTACGCATGGCTCAGTGTGACCTATGGCTGGAACGACTTTACGCTAGATTACATTCAGCCGTTTGGTGACATCTTCATCAACCTGCTCAAACTCATTGCAGTGCCGCTCGTGCTCTTTAGCATTATCAGTGGTGTCACAAGCCTTGGCAACATTCAAAAACTCGGAAGGCTTGGGCTCAAGACCTTGGTCACTTATGTCTTGACCACCATGGCCGCAGTGCTCATTGGGTTGGCTTTGGTGAATCTGTTTTCACCCGGAAGCGGTGCGCATCCAGACTTACTTGAATCGAATCGAATACGCTATGAATTGTGGCGAGATGCCAATGGCATCCAGGCCTTGGATGACATTCAATTCTCAAAAGATCCCGAACGACAAGAGTTAGTACAGAGCATCGCTGCGGAAGAAGCTAAAAACAACGACTGGGTTGACGACAAACTGAACAAAGCCACCAACACCAAGAATAGTGGCCCACTGCAGCCACTCGTAGATGTGGTGCCCAAGAACATTTTTGGCTCACTGGTCGACATGAAAATGCTTCAAATCATCTTCTTCGCGATCTTCTTCGGAATTGTCATTGTCGGACTTCCAGAGGACAAGAAATCACCGTTGGTACGTGCCATCGATTCTTTGAATGAGGTGTTCATTCAAATGGTTTGGGTGGTGATGCGTGCCATGCCCTTTTTTGTGTTTGCCTTGATGGCCGGACAAGTGGTCAAAGCTGCTGGTACAGAACCTGAGATGCTTCAACAATTGTTGAGCTTCCTTTTGCGATACAGCCTGGTAGTCGTGCTCGGTCTCGCCATCATGGTCTTCATTTTCTATCCTATGCTCGTGAGCTTGACGGTGAAAAAACTCAGTTGGAAGCGTTTCTCAGCAGGAATGCGGGATGCCCAGCTAACCGCTTTTTCCACCTCGAGTTCAGTAGCTACTCTGCCTGTTACAATGAAGTCAGTGAATGAGAAGCTAGGAGTCAATTCGCGCACTTCATCTTTTGTGCTCCCTATTGGCGCCACAGTCAACATGGACGGCACGAGCATGTATCAAGCCATCGCAGTTGTAGCCCTTGCACAATTCCACATGGTTGAACTCGAATGGTCGCAGCAAGCGGTAATTGTCTTGACGGCAACCCTCGCTTCAATTGGCGCGGCAGCCGTGCCATCTGCTGGCTTGGTCCTTATGATCATTGTCCTCGAAAGCGTTGGCCTAAACCCTGCTTGGATTGCATTGATTTTTCCTGTTGACCGCATTCTCGATATGTGCCGCACAGTGGTCAATGTCACAGGCGATGGTGCCGTTTCATCCATGATTGCTGCTTCTGAAGGCGAACTCAACCCCGATGCTACAGCTGCTGTCTGAACAATGATGCACCTTCGTTCCTTACCCAGTGATTGGCCCAGAGCTGCAGCCCTTTTGTCCTTGACGCGATCAATGCGAGGAGCACTTAACCTTGTCGTTTTCGCCTCGGCACTTGCTTTTTCTCCTGCACTGCATGCACAAGACGAGGAGGTAAATGAGGTTGAAGAGGAAGATCAATGCTTCGAGCAATTGATTGGGAAAACAGCCAAACTGCTTGAGAAAGGAAAAAATGGCTCGAAATATGATCGCGCTCAGCGTGTTCAATTCCTCCAAGATGGCTTCGAACGGGAAGAAAACTGCATGGAATGCCTTTATGAATGGGGGCGTTTAGAATTCAATGAAATCAAACGATCACGGGGCAGTTTTCGGTCAGCAGAAGCGCCGTTGCTCCAACTGTTGGAACTATGTCCTTTATACAATGCTGATGTGCATTACATGCTCGGTGCCATGGCTTACGCCGATGGCCAGTATCAGGAAGCGCGGCAACAATTTAAATCGTTTTTAGGCTTTCCATCAGAGTCAGAAGCAGCACTCGGAAAGCGCTACCAAAAGCATGCAGAAGAAGTCATGGAGGTTTTGCCGAACATCGACTTTTTATTGGCTTACTGGAAAAACAAAGATGCTTACACCCCAGAAGCTATTCCTTCGATTAGCCAATCCTCTGATGAGTATTTGCCCGGATTGTCTCCCGATGGCACCATGCTTTTTTTCACCCGCAAAGGTTCTTTCAAAGCCAAAGGAGACGTTGTTTCCAGAGAAGTCGAAACATTTATGCTCAGTGAGCGATACACCGAACAGCCTTTTCCAAATGGGCACGCACTGGAACATCCATTTCGAAATGGCCTGAACTACGGAGGCGTTAGCATTTCAGTTGACAACTTGGATCTGTTCATTGCTGCTCAAAATCCAGTGGCAGGCTACCCCAATAACATCGACTTATTTCTCGCCAAGTATGAAGTGCTTGATCGCAATGATGATGGCTCTTACATATATTTCTGGGGAGACCTTATTCCTATCGAGTCACTCAACACCACCGATGGATGGGAGGCGCAGCCCGCGTTAAGCTCCGACGGACAGGAATTGTTTTATAGCGCGGTGAATGCGAATTCCATCACTGATGCTTCTGGAAACCCCACGATGGACATCTGGCTTAGCCGCTTGGGCGCAGAGGGATCTTGGCAAGAACCTGAGCTGCTCCCTTCGCCGATCAACACCACCACAAACGACAAATCACCCTTTCTTCATCCTGATGGGCGCACGCTTTATTTTGCGAGTGACCGCCAACCTGGAGGGGGCGGATATGACGTTTGGATGTGCCAGAGAGACTCTTCAGGAGCATGGGGCAAGGCCAAAAACCTCGGCTCTCCAGTAAACACAGATGGCGATGAACACGGCTTAGTGGTCAGCGCAGACGGGACAGAAGCGATGTTTGCCAGCCGCAGAATTGGCACCAAAGGATTGGACATCCTCCGATTTCCAATGCCCGAGGAATTCAAGCCCGATCCCGTTTTTGTTGTTAAAGGCACAGTCAACGATACAGATGGCGACATTCCAGATGGAGCCAAACTCTACCTGCAATACGCGCAATCCCGTCGGATTGAGGAGGTTAAAATCAACAATGACGATGGTCGATTTGCCTCGGTGGTCAACATGGCCGCGGGAGAAGATGTCCTTCTTATTGCAGAAGCAGACGGCATTGCTTTCGAGGCGCAGGTGCTGTATGATCATGAGGCCAGCGAGCCCCCTCTGAACAACAAGACAACCTCGATTGAACTCGAAGCGGCTGAGAACGGACAAGGATTTGAAATTGGTGACATTCAATTCAAATCCAACTCCTCTGCGATCAATCGCACAAGCTTGCTCATCATTGAACAATTCTCGGCATACCTGTTGCGCAATGAAGCAATTGGGGTCCACGTCATTGGACACACGGATGATCGAGGAGACTCGGCACAGAATCAGACATTGTCGGAGCAACGCGCTCAGTCCGTTGCGAATGCCATCGGATCCAACGGTGTCGAGGAGAACCGCATCAGTTACGAGGGAAAAGGTCAGTCCTCTCCCATCGAGAGCAACGCCACGGATGAAGGAAGATCTAAAAACCGCAGGACCGAATTTCAAATTCGTTTGAAATAAACGCCCTTGTCTCAACTCAAAAACGCGGCCTTCAAATCATGAATCCCAGGCTCCATCTGCTCATTCTCATGCTGTTTTCATTGGCATGCAATTCAAATAAACCCAACGATCAAACTGGAATCTCGCAGGACACTTGGTCCTATTTTGGAGAAGCCATACCTCCAAATGAGGAATCGTTTCAGGTGCATGAAGCTGCAGCCATGCTTGAACAGTTTGGAAGCGCCGCAGGCCTTTTCGAAGCAGAAATCGTCCAAAGCTGCAAAACGATTGGATGCTGGATGACCGTGAAAGGTCCCCATGTTGATACCGTCCGTGTGTTTATGAAGGACCATGCTTTTTTTGTCCCAAAAGACAGCGTTCAAGGCAAAAAAACATATTTCTACGGAGAAGCCTTTTACGACACGCTTTCGGTCAACCTCCAGAAACACTTGCTAGAAGATGCTGGAGCCACCCTGATGGAAATCGACGCCGTTAATGTGCCCGCACACCAACTCATCTTTGAAGCTGCAGGAGTCATGATTGCTGATGTTCCTGAAGGAGCTCCAATGGCAAGTGACAAGTGAGTCCAAAGTGATTGGCTGTGGTGAAAAGCACAAGGAAGTTCATGTGCTTTTTTTGTGAATTCAAAAGGAAGAAAAAGGCACAGCAAAGCGTTGAGAACTTCGTACAATCACCTGACTAAAAGTTGGTTCAAAAACTAACTTCGGTGAACATATTCGAAGCCTCTCATGCATCAAAATACCGCCCAAATGCTCATTGCTGGAACGATACTTGTCGCTTCCCATGCCGTGATCCTTGCCCAAGACGTCGCATCAATGCCTTGGAATGTAGAAGATGAACTTTGGGAAACCGCATCCGATCTATGGGAGCATGAAAAGTACAGCAACGCACTTTTCGGTTACGAAGACTGGCTGTCCGAGCAGACCAACCTCGAAGACACGCGCTGCGCCATCGCGCAGTACAGAATCGCTTTCTGCGCCATTCAACTTCAGCAAAATGATGCATCGCGTCGCGTTGAAACTTTCTTTTCGAACTATCCTGAAAATCCGTTGGGACAAAAAATTCAATGGGAACTTGCCAATTACCTCTACCGCAAACGCGATTGGAAAGATGCGATAAATGCCTACAACGGTTTGAACACGCTCCGCATGAATTCTGAAGAGAAATTGGAGCAGAAATTCAAAAGAGGTCATGCCCATTTTGAATTGGAAGCCTATGATGATGCCCGACTGGACTTGTTTGCTGTGATGGAAGGCGGTGAGGATTCTGGTGAATACCAATTGCCCGCGAAGTATTATTTCAGTCACATCTCCTATCTCAAAGGTCAACCTCAAGTTGCCCTTGAAGGCTTTCGATCGCTTGAGAACGAGTCGAATTTTCAAAACGTTGTCCCAATCTACATTGCTCAACTTCTGCATGAGACTGAACAATACAAGGAACTGATCGATTTTGCCCCGAAAGTGATGAGCCCTGACTTCCAGATTAGGGAGGCACAGCGCGCTGATGTTTCACGACTCGTGGGCGACGCACTCTATCGACTGAAGCAATTTAAAGAGGCCTTGCCGTACTTAGAAGAAGCGTATCGCTTCAGTCGAGGGCGGGATCGAACCCGGGAGTTCTCATACCAAATGGGCTTCACCTATTACAATGCCGAAGCTTATCGCAAAGCACTAAACTGCTTTACAATCGTGGTGCGAGACCAAGATGAAATGGGGCAGCTCGCCTTGTATCATATGGCAGATTGTTATTTGAGTTTAGGCGAACGTGACAAAGCGCGAACCACGTTCAAAAAAACATCTGAATTGGATTATGATGCTGAAGTGAGTGAAGACGCTTTGTTCAACTATGCAAAACTTGCTTATGAGCTGACCTACAACCCCTTTGATGATGCCATAACGGCAATTGAACGGTACCTCAGAGAATATCCAAACTCCCGAAGGAGGGATGAAGCTTATGGCTTTTTGTTGGAAGTCTACATGTCCTCCAAAGATTACGATCGAGCACTTGCCGCACTTGAGCTCATTGAGAAAAAAACACCGCAAGTAAAATCAGCTTATCAACTCTTATCGTACAACCGTGGAGTTGAATTATTTCGCAGCGGATCTTACAAAGAAGCACAGGTCTACTTCCAACGCGTAAGAGAATATCCCGTGGATCCACTGATGACCGCTGAATCGCACTTTTGGCAGGGAGAATTGAGTTACTTGTTGCGCAAATACACGCAAGCCACGGCCCACTATGCTCAATTTGAATCCTCTCCTGGAGCTTACCAAAGCGCGCACTATGATGATGGGATTTATGCCCGTGGATACGCATTGTTCAAACGAAAGAAGTATGTGGATGCGTTGAGTGCATTCCGATCTTACCTCAAACAGGCTGGAGAGACCACAAACGAAAAAATACGCGATGCCAAACTGCGTGTAGGAGATTGTTACTATTCGAGCAAAGATTTCGAAGCCGCTGCGCGCTACTACAGCGAAGTGATCAATGCAAGTGAAAACACGGAAGATTACGCTCGTTTCCAACGTGCCGACTGCTTCGGATCACTGAATCGAACAACGGATGAAATCACAGCACTCCAAGAACTGATCACCACGGCACCCGAGTCCAGCTATGTGCCAGAAGCACTCTATGCATTGGGCAGAGCATGCATCGAAACCAATCAACTCGACGAAGCGAAGGCTGTTCTCGAGCAATTGAGAGCAGAATTCACCAATTCACCACGGACGAAATATGCCTTGGTGGACCTCTGTCTAGTTGCTGTTAAGCAGGACCGCACCGATGACGTACTGAGCCTTTGGAACGAAGTGAGGGAACAATATGGTCAAGACCCCATCGCTGGTGATGCCTTCAATGTTGTTGAACCCATCTTGATTGATCGTGGACTCCTCGACAACCTTCCTTCTGGAGTAGGTTTGGATGGCGATGAAATTGAGGAACGCTTCTTCAATGCCGCCAGAAACTTTGCTTTGGAACGAGACTGCGAAAAAGCCACGCTTCGATTGAGCGAATACATTCTCAACTATGATCAAGGCCGGTTCTTAGCTGAGGCCCATTTTTTTCTCGGCAATTGCGCGTACGATCAAAACAACGTTGCTGAGGCGCGACGTGCCTTCGAATATGTACTGAAACAGCCCATCAGTGATTATACGGAATCAGCGGCCTTGGGAGCTGCTACAATCGCTTGGAATGCAAAGGACGTTTCTGCAGCTCTCGAACACTACCAAATCTTAGAAGCGGTCAGTGTTTTGAAAGAAAACAAACTCGAAGCGCGCATTGGACTCATGCGCTGCTACTTCACCATCGAAGCCTTTGAACAGGCCAAAGGATACGCCGATCAAGTGATTTCGGACCCGCAAACACCTGAGGACATCCAACGCACTGCGCGCTATTGGAAAGCCAAAATCAACTTCTCCAATGCATCCTATGACGAGGCTCAGTCCGATCTCATGCACATTGCATCCTTTGGAGGTGAGCGCGGAGCAGAGTGCGAGTACCTGCTCTGCACCTACCCTTTCCGGTCCCAAAATTTCCAAGAAACGGAAGCTTCGGTATTCCAACTCATAGACAAATTTGCCGCATTCGACACCTGGAAACACAAATCCTTTTTGCTCCTGATCGATGCCTACATTGGAATGGAAGACTGGTTCCAAGCCAAGACAACTGCACAAAGCATCCTTGAGTTTGTCGAAGATCCCGAAACGCGCGCTGAAGCCGAATTGCGTTTGATAAACATTGAACGTCTTGAAAATACCGCACTGATGTTGATGGCGCCAATTGACAGCACCGTCGTGAAAGAACAAACGCCTGAAGCCCCCTGATATGACTACAATTTCACACACCTCCTTCTTGACTGCAGCTGCACTGGGATTCGCTCTAATGGGCAATGCCAACGCCGCGATCACCGTGAATGACACTTTGGATTTGGACGTCACATTCATCGGCGATCGTGAAGTGCTCTTGCAAGATGCTCATAAGCAACTGCACTGGCCTGAACCCGCAAGTATGGGAAATGCCAAACCAAGCTTTGCATATCCTGTTATCCCCAAACGACTCAATGTTGAACCGGAATGGACGCGAAACGGTCCCATTCGATTGAAAATCAACGAAGCACTTCCTCGCTTGTACAAAGGCTATGTGAATGCTGGCATGGGCAACTATTTGAGTCCGCTTCTTCACGTGAGTTACTCTGATGTCCGTTCTAGAAGCAAATCGTGGGGCGTTCAATTCAAGCATGAATCCACGGATGGTGGATTTGTAGACGATGATTCCGTTGAGCAAGGATTCAGCTCCAACCATTTGGACGCTTACTACCGCAAATTTTGGAAGGCAGAAGCCCTTACGCTTTCCTCCTCCTATGATCGCGAGAACATCAGCCTTTATGGCGGAACACGGAATGCTTCTGTGGACAGCTTGCTTGCCGACAGCATTGATTCGTATCACTACCAACTCATTTCGAATTCCATCCATCTGACCAACCGCCAAACGCGTTCAGCGCAGTGGCATCACGAAATTGACTTAAGTCATGAATTCCTCTGGTCAAGCCAACTCGCTCAAGAGCACAACTTTGATCTTTCAATCGGACTCACTGGCATGTTGGACACAATCCCCGTGAGCTTTGACTTGCATGTGAACATCGACCGACTCAACCGACTCGAAGAAGGGTTTCCTGCTCAAAACGAACGGCAAGCAATTTTTGATCTTCACCCCTCGATTCAGCGGAATTTCGGTCCAATCAAAACCTCTTTCGGTGCTGGTTTGTGGATCGATGCACAGGGCAATCAGCCTTTCCTTTTTACTCCGGAAATCAAAGCTTCAATAAGCCTCTTGCGGGACTTATTCATTCCATACATTCGAATCGACGGCGGGATTCGACAAAATCGCTACCAAACGGCTCTGCATGCCAATCCATTTATGAATTTGCCTATGTACTCTTTCACTGATAGTAGCAAAACTTGGCAAAACACCTATGAAACAATTCATGCAAGCGCAGGTATGAAAGGGTCCATTACCCGCAGTTTTTCATTCCATGTGAATGCAGAATTCCAAAGAAACAATCAACACCTCTTTTGGGTGCAACAAAACGTGATCAGCACAGGGCAATCATTTGCTCCGCTCTACCAAGATGTCAACATCACTTCATTGCACGGCGACGTCGCCTGGCGAATTGGCGACAACACAGAATTGCAAGGTCATATTGCTCAGCACAATTATCGTTTCCGTGACAGCCTCACCAATGTGCAAGAAGCTTGGTTTTTGCCCCGGCTCGAATTGGACGCCACATTCCAACATACCTTCAAGGATAAGCTGCGACTAAAGGCAGACCTGTTGATCCAAACAGGCCGACAAGGCCTGACAACCGACTCAGAAAGCGGAACACCTGTTAGCTTGCAATTGACTTCGCAAACGCTAGGTTTTGCCGCTACTTTGGACAACATAACCATGGTAAATGTCCACGCGGAGTATCTCTACAGCAGTCGGTTAAGTGGCTGGTTAAAGTTGAACAACTTACTGAATCAAGCCAATCCATTTTTCACCGGATACGAAAATCAAAACCTTCGATTCCAAATGGGTGCGAGCTACGCTTTTTAAAGCCATCGAAATATGTGAGCAACCCTTCTTTTTTTGTGGAAAACTGGGGGCAAAAAGTCAAGATAAAATCAGCATTCGCGGGCGTTCCGTGCTATTTTTAAAGTCTAATTCGAGCGGTAGGTTCGAATCAAATTTTAACGACGGAAACCATGGCGGAAGAAAACCTGAACGAGGCCGAAGGAAATCAAGCAGATTCCAATAATAATATCGGGAATTATGATGCGAGCAATATCCAAGCGCTCGAGGGGATGGAGCACGTTCGGATGCGTCCTTCGATGTACATCGGAGACGTCGGGGTCAGGGGATTGCACCACCTCGTTTACGAGGTCGTTGACAATTCCATTGACGAGGCCCTAGCAGGCCATTGCGATACGATTCACGTCACCATCCACAAGAACAATGGAATCCGAGTAGAGGACAATGGCCGTGGAATCCCAGTGGATATTCACGAAAAAGAAGGTGTATCGGCTTTGCAGGTCGTCATGACGAAGATTGGAGCAGGAGGTAAATTCGACAAGGACAGTTACAAAGTATCCGGCGGTTTACACGGAGTTGGCGTCTCTTGTGTCAACGCGCTCTCCAGCCACTTGAAGGCAGAGGTCCACCGAAACGGCAAAGCATACGAGCAAGAATATAGCCGAGGCAAAGAATCCTATGCCGTTCGTGAAACAGGAGCGTCTGACCGCAATGGTACAATCGTGACATTTCTGCCAGATGAGCAAATTTTTGAAACGCTCATTTATACCTATGAAACGCTTGCAAACCGCATGCGTGAATTGGCTTTCTTGAACCAAGGCCTCACCATTACACTTGTTGATGAGCGTGAATTGTTGTTTGATGATGAAGGAAAAGAACAAGGTTTCCTCAACGAAACTTTTCATTCAGACGCAGGCCTGAAGGATTTTGTATCCTACCTCGACTCAAACCGAGAAGCTTTGATTTCAGAGGTTATCCATGTAAGTGGAGAACGAAACGGAGTCCCTGTTGAAGTTGCAATGACTTACAACACGTCATTTTCAGAAAACCTGTTCTCTTACGTGAACAACATCAACACGTATGAGGGCGGAACGCACCTTACCGGTTTCCGTCGTGGTTTGACACTGACGCTCAAAAAATATGCTGAGTCGAGTGGCATGCTGGACAAATTGAAGTTTGACATTTCTGCCGATGACTTCCGGGAAGGGCTTACTGCAGTTGTCAGCGTAAAAGTTGCTGAGCCTCAATTCCAAGGGCAGACAAAAACAAAACTCGGAAACGCTGAAGTAAGCGCACCTGTGAGTCAAGCGGTTTCTGAAATGCTTGAAATTTACCTGGAAGAGCACCCGGGTGAGGCTAAAATCATCGTGAGCAAGGTCATATTGGCCGCCCAAGCCCGTCACGCAGCCCGAAAGGCCCGTGAAATGGTGCAACGAAAGACCGTGATGAGCGGATCTGGACTGCCCGGAAAATTGGCAGACTGCTCCGAAAAGGACCCCGCCGTCAGCGAGTTGTTCCTAGTGGAGGGTGATTCAGCTGGGGGAACTGCAAAACAGGGACGTGACCGTGCGACCCAAGCGATCATGCCTCTGCGCGGAAAGATTTTGAACGTCGAAAAGGCAATGCAGCATAAGATTTTCGAAAACGAGGAAATCAAGAACATATACACCGCCTTGGGCGTAACACTCGGAACGGAAGAAGACGAACGAGCTTTGAACTTGACCAAGCTGCGTTATCACAAGGTGGTCATCATGTGTGACGCCGACGTTGATGGCAGTCACATCGAAACGCTCATCTTGACCTTCTTATTCCGCCACATGAAAGAGCTCATCGAAAACGGATATGTTTATATCGCAACTCCACCATTGTACCTCGTGAAGAAAGGGTCGCGTCAGATGTACGCTTGGAATGATGATGAGCGCGATCGCTATATTGAGCAATTCAAAGGTGCTTCAGGTGCTGATTCAGGCATCGGAGTGCAGCGATATAAAGGTCTTGGCGAGATGAATGCCGAACAACTCTGGGACACCACATTGAATCCAGAAAACCGCACATTGCGCCAAGTAACCATTGAAAACGCTGCGGCTTGTGACCATGTTTTTTCCATGTTGATGGGCGACGAAGTTCCACCTCGAAGAGCTTTCATCGAGGAGAACGCGAAGTACGCCAACATCGATATCTGATTCAGATTCAGACATCTAACCATGGATTGGAAAAATCAATGCGTATGGATCACTGGAGCGAGCAGCGGCATTGGTTTAGCCGCCGCACAAGCTTGGTCCAAGAAAGGGGCCCATGTCATTCTATCTAGCCGTCGCAAAGCCGAACTGGAAAAAATAGTGTCATCTTGGGACAGTGATGCTCAAAAGAGAAGCTTCGTGTTGCCTTTGGACCTAAGCGCATCTGATAAAATGGAGGGGCATGCCACAGATGCAATTGCCTGGCAAGGCCATGTGGATGTCATGGTGCATTGCGGAGGAATCAGTCAACGTTCACTCGCCATCGAAACAGATCTGCAAGTCGATCGAAGGGTGATGGAAATCGATTATTTCGGAACAATCGCCCTTACGAAGGCGTTGCTGCCTCATTTCGTGCAACGTCAAAAGGGACAATTTGCAGTGATTACGAGTTTGATGGGGCTATTCTCCTCCCCTCTGCGCTCTGGATACTGCGCTGCCAAGCACGCTCTGCACGGCTTCTTTGAAGCACTTCGTGCTGAACATCATGCAGATGGCCTTGGCGTAACCATGGTTTGTCCTGGCTTCATTCACACATCGATTTCACTCAATGCAGTGGTAGGCGACGGAAGCCATCAGGGCACGATGGACGCCAAGACTGGAAAAGGGCTGAGTCCTGAACAATGTGCTGCAAAAATGATCCGGGCCATCGAACGCCGCAAGCCACAAGTGCTCATCGGCAGGTTTGAAATTGTAGGGGCCTATTTAAACAGGCTGGCACCGAACCTCATGCGAAAAATTCTCCGCAAAGCGGCAGTCACTTAAAGGGAAGTAGCAATTCTGGGGATCAACGATACTGCGGCTGATTCCACACCTTGATCGCTGCGCCTGACTCGACACCTGAAAGCAACTCTACGGTGATGCCATCAGAGAGGCCGAGGTCAACGTCGCGACGCTCAAAAATTCCAGCTCCCACTTCCACTTCCACAAAAGCGGCAAGGCCTTCGTATTGAACGAGCGATTCAGAAATAACGAGGACCTCCCTGCGTTCATCAAGCACCACATTGGCATTCGCTGAGTATCCCGCCCGCAAGAACTGGCCTTCAGCCAGCTGAACGGCTGCCTTGATTTCGAACTGAATGGCGCCTGCTTCTTCAACACCCTTCGGCGAAATATATTCGAGTGCCGCAGGAATTTTCAATCCTTCGATGGCCCCAATTGTCAATTGAATATCCATGCCCACCGATAGTTTCTCCACTTCACTTTCATCAATCTTTCCCAGAAAAATCAAATCCTTCATGTCTGCCACGGCAGCCACCGTGGTGCCTTCATTGAAGTTATTCGCCTCAATTACGCTATTGCCCTTCTTTACAGGTACATCGAGAATCATACCGTCTATGGTCGCAGCAATCATCGTGTTGGAGGTTCGGCCGCTGCGAGCAGCCACGCCGTCCTGGATGATTTTCAAATTATCCTCGGCTGCATAAACCTCCTCTTGTGCTTGCTTCAAAGCAATATCAAAGACTTGGTAGTCTGCAACTGAAATAATTCCCTGCTCCAAAAGGGATCGGTTTCGATCAGAATTCATTTGCGCATCTTCCAGGCTAATTCGAGCTCGCTGCAAACGAGTCTCGGCACTGCTCAGCGCTCCCATATCCGGAACGACAGTAACTTCCGCAATCACATCGCCTGAGTTTACCTGGTCCCCCGCTTCTACCAAGACCTTCCTGACAATCCCTGAAATTTGTGGCTTGATGAGGATTTCCTGCCGTGGCTGTATCGATCCAGCAGCAACCGTTTTAATGATAATATCGCCCAAACGTGGCTGCTCCGTGCGAAACGATGCCGCTTCTTGCTTCTCCTGTTCAAAAAGATGGTTCAACGTATATGCCGCTGCAGCAAGCACCAAGACGATGAAAATCAACAGGGCTATGACTCTTCCTTTTTTCATGAATTATTCCGTTCTAATGGCCTCAACAGGTCGAACGGAAACCGCACGAAGTGCAGGTAGAACACCTGCTACAGCTCCCATGACGACCATGATGGCCAATGATTTTAACACGATGTCTACTGAAACTTCTGGATTGCGAAAACTCCCACTCTGCATATCCGAACTCGTCTGAAGCAATGCGTCGATGCCTTCAATCGTTCCGACGCCAAGGACTGCACCGATCACACCAAACAGGGAGGTCAAAAATAAGGTCTCTCCCATAATTTGACGCACAATCATTCCGGGAGAAGCGCCGAGCGCGCGCCGCACTCCCAACTCGTTTGTGCGTTCCCTCACAGTGATGAGCATAATGTTCATAATGCCGATTATCCCAGCCAAAAGAGCCAGTCCACCAAAAACAAAACTCACCCACCGGATGGCTCCAAAAACCGACTGAATCTGCTCGTACTCTTCGGCCACTGTCCAATGACCAAAAGCCCGATCATCATCCGGATGGATGGACAGCCGAGATTTTAAGACGGACATTACTTCCGCAGCGGCAGAATCAGCATGAACGTTTTCATCGAAAAGAAGGCACAACCATCCAACTTCGTCGCCATAGTGAAAGGCTTGATTAAAAGTCGAAAAAGGCGTCAAAATACTCTGCAAGTCTTCCTCGGCATCTTCGCCATCACGCAAGGAACCGAAAACACCAACCACCGTGAAGTTTACCCCGTTGATCCGAAGACTGCCTCCAATTGGATCCTCATCCGCAGCAAACAAAATGTCTCGAACTCGCGTCCCAATTACAGCAATTTTTCGGCGGTCAACAATGTCTTGATTGTTGATGTGTCGCCCAGATTGTATGGGTTTCGCTTCAATCAGTCGCTGCTCCGGATATTCGCCAAACACCGTAAAGGCTCCCGTTCTTATGCCTCTGGTGACATTGTTCGAACCACGCCAACCACCCAGCTGATTTTGGGGCGCCGTGGCAACCAAGGTCTGGCTGTTGGCCTTCAAGTATTCCACATCTGATATGGTCAAATCGACACTTCTTCCGCGCTGAAACCCTTTGTAAGGCATACTCGTGGATTGCGTCCACATAAACATGCTATTCTTGGCCGAGTCACCCAAGTCTTGGCTAACTCCATTTTCCAAGCCATTTGCAGATCCAATGGTAAGGATGATCATAAACAAGCCCCATCCAACGCCCAACCCGCTGAGCGCTGTCCGCAATGGTCGTTGAATTAGAATTTGGATCAACTCCAAAAAGTGATCGCGATCAAATAGGCGTTTGAAGTGCTTATTCATCGCGCAGTGCTTCTACAGGTCTGATGGAAACCGCCCGTGTTGCCGGGCCAAGCGCACTCACAACACCAACGGTGATCAGAATACCAAGGGCGAGGATTGCCGACGAAAAATCAACGCGGGGATTGGAGAAAAACTCATGATCCGCATAAGGGGCGAGTGACTGCAATGTCCACACCCCTGCAACCAAACCAATGCAACCTGACACCAACATGAGTACAACAGATTCCTGGACAATTTGCCCTACAATGCTTCCACTGGTTGCACCAAGAGCCTTTCGAACTCCAATCTCCTTGGTGCGCTCTCGAACCACAATCGCCATGATATTTGCAACCCCCATAGCTCCGGCTAGCAGCGTCATTAACCCTACGAACCAAACAAACAGATTGATTCCTTGGAAGATGGAGCGAAACATTTCTGCATCTTCGTTTCGGTTCTCCACCCACACACCCTCTGAATCTTCAGGATGAACTGCGAGCCTGTTCTGCAGCCAAGATAAAAGACCTGCTGAAGTGGTGCGGGTTTTTTCAATCGCTGCTGAGCCCGTGCCCACTGATACGCGGTTGATGACATCCGAATTCTGAAACAACCGTTGAGCCGTTGTAAATGGAACGTAAACACTGCGATTTTCCCACCGCGAACCTGCTTGATCAAAAGCTCCTACAACAGCGAATTGAACGCCTCGAAGCATCACAAAGGATCCTACAGCCTCTTCTGGTGTCGTCCCCCTTGGAAAAAGGTCCCGAAGCACTTGGCTGCCGATCACTGTGACCTTGCGCTTTTCATCCAAATCCCGGGCATTGATGAATCGGCCTGCAGTGAGATTAAGCGCGGCAAGGTCTTTTTGATCCGGATCCACTCCTCGCAATCCATAGGAGCCTTGTTCATTCTGAAATTGGACAGTGCTGCCCCAAAGGAAAAGAAAACGCGACCAAGCGGGAATGGAATCCAGCTGTTCCTTGAGCGCATTTTCGTCGGCATTGTGCATCTGCACTTGTCGGTTTGGCTTGCGTCCACGGTATGCCAATTGTGTGCGACCCGTTCTGATTTCAATCAAATTGGACACACGATTGCCAAAAGTTGATTGCACACCATTTTCCAAGCCCGTGCCAAGTCCTTGCATCACAACCAAGATGAAAATTCCGAGCGCAATGCTCAATCCCGTTAGGCCAGTTCGCAGGGGATTGCTCAAAACTGTATTGGCTATTTCCAACCACGAATCACGATCAAACATGGGCGTCCGAATTCGAATTGTCAATCAATCCATCCTTGAGTCGAATGACACGATCGCACTGATCTGCAATTTCATTTTCATGCGTTACGATGACGATCGTAATGCCCTCACTATTGATCTCACGCAAGAGGGACATCACTTCGTTTGATGTAACCGAATCGAGCGCTCCCGTTGGTTCATCGGCCAAAATCAAACGCGGCTGAGCGATGAGCGCACGTGCAATTGCCACGCGCTGTTTTTGACCGCCGCTCATTTGATTTGGGAGATGACCCGCCCAATCCTCAAGACCTACGCGTTTCAAGTATTCCATCGCCTTGAGCTGCCGTTCCTTGCGGGGAACCTTCTGGTAATACAGTGGAAGCGCTACATTTTCCAATGCAGTCTTGAATGAAATCAAATTGAAACTTTGAAAGACAAACCCCAAAAATTGGCTTCGATAGCGAGCGGCCATCCGTTCTGTCAAGCCATCCATCGTCTGACCATCGAGTTTGTAAGAGCCGTGATCTGCATCATCCAAAAGACCTAAAACATTGAGCAATGTGGACTTTCCTGAACCGCTCGACCCCATGATAGCCACCAATTCTCCTTCGCGAATCTCGCAATCAATGCCCTTCAGCACCTCCAAAGATTGGTTGCCCGCCTTGTACGATTTTCGAATGCCTTTGAGGGTAATCACGCTCCGAAGATAGGTTGGCCAAAGAGCTTAGCGTCCCTCAAGAATCCAAATCCTGTGAAAACATCCACTCCCGTGCCGCAAGCATCTGCGGTTGAAGGAACACGTCTGTGCCAGAGAACGGAACGACATCGCGAAAAGCCTGTTGCAACTTGAGCAGCCGCGGCGCCATGCCAGACTCATCTCGCAGGCTTGTGGCTTGCGCTGCTGTGAGGCATTCAACCGCCAAAACCTGCTCAACATTGTCCAGCACTTTCCAAAGTTTCAATGCGCCATTTGCTCCCATGCTCACGTGATCCTCTTGTCCGTTGCTACTGTCGATGGTATCTGCCGAACTCGGGGTGCACAACTGCTTATTCTGTGACACCAGCGAAGCCGATGTGTACTGAGCAATCATGAGGCCACTATTTAAGCCAGGGTTCGCTGACAAAAAGGCCGGCAATCCTTGCTTGCCAGAAAGCAATTTGAACGTGCGCCTTTCGGAAATGCTTCCCCATTCATGTGCCGCCAAAGCAAGTGCATCCAGGTGGAGCGCAAGAGGTTGTCCGTGAAAGTTGCCCCCACTCAAAATCTGATCCATCTCCGGAAAAATCAAAGGATTATCGGTGACTGCATTCACTTCATTTTCAAAAACGTCGCGCGCGGCATAGAGTGAATTGCGAGAGGCGCCATGAACCTGCGGGGTGCAGCGGAAGGAATAAGGATCTTGCACCTGCTGACGCGGTTTCTTCTGCCATTCACTGCCTTTCAACCATTGCCGCACGTTGCCGGCGACCGTTTCGGCCCCAACCTGATTGCGCACCTGGTGAATGCATGCCTCAAACGGCTCCGGTCTGCCCATCCATGCTTCCAGCGACCAGGCGCACAAAGCATCAGCCCAATAAGCAATGCGCTCCAATCGTTTGATGGACATGACCCCATAGCCCAACATTAACTGCGTGCCGTTGATCAACGCCAAACCTTCCTTGGCTCCCAACTTTAACGGAGTCCAGCCTTTTGCTGCCAAAACATCTGAGGCGGGGACAGAAATCCCATCCACCTTCACTTCTCCTTCCCCAATCAATGGCAAGACCATGTGTGCGAGTGGAGCAAGGTCGCCGCTTGCTCCTAACGAACCTTGGCTCGGAATGACAGGATAAATGCGGCCGTTCAGATGATCGATCAAGCGCTGAACAGTTTGCAACTGAATTCCACTGTGCCCTTTTGAAAGCGACTTGATTTTGAGGAGAAGCATCGACTTGACTATTTGCTCAGGCACATCGGTGCCGACTCCACAAGCATGGGAAATCAGCAAGTTGCGCTGCAATTCGCTCAGTTGATCAGACCCCACTCGTGTGTGAGCCAAGTCTCCAAACCCTGTATTCACGCCATAAATGGTGGGCTCAGAAGGGTCATTTAAGCGTTGTTCGAGGTACTTCCGACAATCGACAATGGCATGCTCCGCCGCTGGTGAGAGAGCTACATCATTTGTTGATTCCACCCAGTCCCAAACCAATTCAAGGGACCAGCGATCGAGGTTCAGTTCATTTACTTTCACCCTTCGAATATAATGCCATTGTCACCGTTCAAGGCGTCTTATCTTCGAGCTTGTAAAAACACGAGCCATGACCATCAACCTTCGAGCGATTGCATTTTGCTTGAGCGCATGCTTTTTCTTCATGCAATTCAGCCCGGCTTCGGGACAAGAAGCAGCAGTGTCTGATCAGAACGATGCATTCAACTTTGATGCGCTAAAGGTCGTGGAACTGGACAATGGCTTATCCATCACAGTCATCGAAGACAGCGGGTTTCAGAAGAACGCATTGGCATTAAACTGGAACTACATCTCAGGTCTTGAGGGGAGTCTATCAGGATTGAAATCCGCCCACATGCGCTGTTTGTTGAAAAAACTTGAGGAAACACTCCCCCAGTTTGCGCCATTGGATTGGGATTCACTTGAAGTGTCAGGATCCGATGACTTCATTGGCTTAGTCTCTCCTGCTGAAAACATTGAAAGCATCATAGATTGGCTTGCCGATGGTGTCACTTCATTCAATTGCGACTCGACAAACTTGTCTGTGGTGCAAAGTGAAATGCAAAGTGAGCTCCAAGGCACAGGATCCTCAAATGGTCATGACAGCATGAATCCACTGATGAATCATATCTTGTTTTCCGAGAATCATCCCTACGGCGAAATGCAAAGCCCGGAATCGATTGCGGCCATCCAGTCCAACGCAATCAACAACCTGCACCAACAACTCTTCAGGCCCAACAACTGTCGCATCGTCATATGTCTGGAATCAGCGAACGACTTTAGCCATGAAGACGCTCGGGCCGCCTTTGCCAATTGGAAAACGCGCTCGGTTCCCGTTTCGAACCTGACAAGGCCCGGCCTCAACAGCGCCAATGATGTCGCTTGGATCGCATCCGATGCCACCGCGCCATTGCGCTTTCAATTGGGGCATGTGATGCGATTGAAACCCGCTGATGAAGATGCATGGGTACTCAAAATGCTCGCGGATATTATTCAGAATCGAATTCAGTCACTTTCAGCAGCAGAATCCCTTGTTTTGGTTGACTTCGAGGCCGACAAACACATGGGAAGGTTCATGGTTTATGGCATTGATATTCCTGAAGCACGGATGAAAACAACCCTCGAAAGCACACAGGAAATCCTCCAGCTTATCACAAAGGAACTCCCCACAGAAGATGAGATCAATGCCGCTCAAGAACGCTTGATTGAACGACACGTCGCGCACTTGATCGATGCCTCCTATGTGGCAAAAATGGAGGCCAGCCTGCCCGGAAGTGAATGGATTCAATCCAAACAACATGCGCGAAGTAAACTCGAAAGCATCAGTTCAAATGATGTGCGACGCGTTGCGAACAACCTCTTGCGTCCCAAGAATCTCAACATTATCGGACAAGGACCACGAGCACTGGGAATCGAAATAGGAACCGCAATGGATGGGGATGGCGACGTGGAATGGTACACCGCCAATGGAACCCTCATCGAGCCCTACCTGCCTGCTCCTGGACTGACTGCTTCTTCTGTTTTCGAGGCCTTCTATGAATCGTGCGGCGGAACATCAGCATTCGAAGCTCTCAAATCATCGCGCACCACCATGCGCATGGATGCGGAAGGCGGAACCGTTTTCACCGTTGAGACAACAAGTCTTTACGGAACTGGGTTCGTTGCTTCATTTGAAGCAAACGGTCAAGTGATGATGGAGAATGTAGTTACGTTGAAAGAAGGGTTTAAGCGTCAAATGGGCGTCATTCAAACAATGAGTGCGAGCGAATATGATCGACTCAAACCTGACATCTACCTCGCCCGTTTCTTGCATTTGGAGGATTTGAATGGCGTAGCCAAGGTTCTCGGCACATTTGAAACCAATGGGACCATTCAAAATGTTGTTCGAATCCATTTTGGAGATCAAGCAGTGGAAACTTTATTTTTCGATGCAAAGTCTTCCAGACTGGTAGAATCAACCGTCGAAAGAACGGGGGCAGCGGGCAAGAACAAAACGACCTATGGTTTTGAAAGCTATCAAACGTATGATGGATTAACTTTCCCTTCGATCATCACACAAACGACCAACGGAAGAACGGTCCAACTGATTGCTGAACGAATCGAATTGGAAGTCCGAATCAATGCCGATATTTTCAAGCGAAACTGATAACATGGAATCCAAACCACTCGTCAAACTGGAATCGATTGCGGTTCAACAGGCTGAGCACACCGTTCTGAAAAACGTCAACCTGACCATTGAAAGCGGTGAGTTGATTTACCTCATCGGAAAAACGGGATCAGGAAAAAGCTCGTTGTTGAAGGCCCTTTATGGGGACCTTCCAATTGTCTCTGGAACAGCTCAGGTCTGTGGACATGATCTGACCAAAGTCAACCGGAAAAACATGCATTTGCTCCGACGTGATTTGGGCATCGTTTTCCAGGATTTTGCTCTTCTACAAGACCGAACTGCCGAAGCCAATCTCGCATTTGTATTGCTTGCGACAGGATGGAGCAAAGGCGCCGCAATGGAAAATCGGATACAAAGTTGCCTCCAATCAGTTGGTTTGGAAACCAAGGGATACAAAATGCCCCATGCCTTATCAGGTGGCGAACAGCAGCGTCTGGCGATCGCTAGAGCCTTGCTGAATGAACCACCACTCATCATTGCAGATGAACCCACTGGGAATTTAGATCCTGAAACCACCGATGGCATTCTCAATCTTTTGCATGATCTAGCCCAACAAGAACGGTCTGTTCTGATGGCCACTCACGACCACCAGGCGTGGAATAAATATTCAGGTCGTGTCATCGAGTGCGTCAACGGCGAAATTCACCCGTACAAAAGCACCGTTGCATGAACCGCAGTGGTCGACCTTTACTGAGCATCGTCATTCCTGTCAAAAACAATTTGACCGGGCTTCAAAAAACACTGGATATTCTGTTTCAATTGAATGAAGCCGTCAATGCGCTCGAATTGATTGTTATTGACGGTGGCGGTTGCAATCAAACCTCCACATTTTTGTTGCACAACCAGCATCGAATTCAACACATTCGATCCTCATCCGATGGTGGGATTTACCAAGCCATGAATTACGGAAAAGGATGTGCAACAGGCCGCTGGGTTTGGTTCTGCGGAGCAGGTGACCTGCCTGTCGCAGCCACATGGAGTGCGATGTTGACAGAAATGCAATCATGGCCACAAGATCAGCTGCACATCTTCGGTGTTGACCTGGGCAGCGAGCGAGAGACTGGTGTTCCTGCCCACTACCCCCCTCGCTGGGACCAATCGCTGGTTTGGAGAAACACCACACATCACCAGGGAGTCGTTTATCCCTTGTCCATCATTCAAGCCAATAATTTTGACCCCGAATACAGCATACTTGCAGATTACGCGGTACATCTTCATTTTTGGGCTTCAGGAGTTAAGGGAATGCTTCACGACACAACTTGGAGCCTCATCGATGCCGGCGGAGTATCGCGTCGGTTTGGACTCGGTCTTTACTGGCAAGAATGGAAGCTGAAAAGGAAATCCATTCGAGGCTGGCGCCTAGCAATACAGCCTTTCTGGCTATTGATCAAATTCGGATTCAAAAAATCAGGAATTCACCGTTCTGGAGCGGCATGATTCTGCAAAAACTAACCGATTGATGAGGCGAGCATGGCCTCTTTGATTGCATCACCTTCTGCCTGCCAATTGAGTTGTTCTGATGCCTTTGCGCATCGGCTCGTCCAGTCCACGCGAGGCACAGACAAGACCTCTTCTACAGCCTCTGCTATGGAACCTGGGCCATGGTCCTTGATGACAGCTCCTACCTGCCATTTACGGACAATTTTTTGAACCTCTGGCATAGGACTTGCCACCACCGGAATCCCCGCGTGGATGTAGTCAAACAGTTTATTCGGCAAACTAAACCAATAATTTCCGTGAATGCCTCGGTCCAGACTGAAGCCCAAATCAGCAGCTGCTGTCAAGGTGCAAAGTTCTTCGAAAGGCATTTTGGGCAAGCAAATCAAGCGGCCCTCAAGCGATTCGACCTGAGATCTGGCCCAGTCAAATTCTGCTCCTGCTCCAACGACCACCATGTACCAATGAAGTTGTGAACGCAACGCTTCGACCGCTTGAATGACGCCGCGGTCCTTGTCGAGATAAGCGCCTTGCAACACGATAAAGACAGCATCCGCGGGAATACCCAGCTTGTTACGCCAATCAACATGGTCCGACGGAATCGGTCTTTTCAATGGCATGTTTCGCACCACACGTGGCTTGACGGATCGCGCATTTGGATAACGACTGACGTAAGCCTCCGCGATGGAATCATTGACGGTAATAACCGAAGCAATCCTTGGATACAGCCATCGTTCCAAGCGCAGCCAAACGCCGCGCTGAAAAGGTCGTCCGGTTAACCCAGCGGCCTCAGTGAAAAACTCATGGCTATCGTACACCAGTGGCACACCGTGCCATTTTGAAGCCAAATAAGCAGGAAGCAATGTGTCCAAATCATTGGCCCAAATTGCCTCGCAGCTGGTGCGAAGCAACTCCATGAGCAAGCGAATTTGCCAAGAAGCGTAAAACAGAAATCCCTTTGAAAACAGGACCGACAATCGCTTGCCAGCAAAGGGAATCGCCAGCGCACCGGACAAAGGCATTGTGCGACCAATCAGAAACGGACTCCATGACAACCCTTCGAGCGTTGCACACGTTTTGAGAACCCGTTGATCATGATTCAAATCATTCGAGACCAGAACGGCGATGCGTTTCTGAATCGGTGAGTCGCTGGAATCAACCATTCATTTGTTCGTGAACCCGGCGCAGGACCTTCTTGGTGTATTCGGGGAAGTCCGCTCCCATCATCCAACCAAAATAACCTGGGTTGGAGCCGAGAATCTCAGTGACTTTTTTACCCTTGTGCTGTCCGAAGTTGAACAACACTTCATTGGCATCGTCGTAAATAAATCGACCGGCCAAGTCAGCAAATCTTTGCCGCTGGCAAAAGACGTGCAACTCATCCATCTCAGTTGGCACGGGCCCCACCGTTGCATCGTCTCCAATTTTGACGGTGGTTTCCGGGTATTTGGCCAGTTGAGCGAGCAGCACCTCCAGCGTTGCCTCAGTATCCGGCAAGGCCTCGTGAGCCCCTTCCAATTCTTTGCCACAATAAAAACGATAAGCAGCCCGCAAAGTCCGTTGTTCCATCAAGTGAAAGATGTTTTGAACATCAATCAAATTGCGGCCTTCAAGGTCAAAATCAATGCCATTTCGCAAAAATTCTTCAGCTAAAAATGGAACATCAAATCGATTGGAATTGTAACCGCCCAAATCGCATCCATCCAAGAATCCTGCCATGCTCTTTGCAAATTGCTTGAACGTCGGACGCCCTTCAACATCTGCATCATAAATGCCATGTATCAAACTTGTTTCCAACGGTATAGGCATGCCTGGATTGATGAGCAATCGGTGAGCTTCACCCCTCGATTCTGGCTTTTTCTCCACCGTGCCATCGGGATGAACCTTGATCATTGCAATCTCGACGATTCGATCCTTCGAAAGATCTGTCCCCGTCGTTTCAAGGTCAAAAATGACCAGCGGCTTTTTCAGTTTTAGTGTGCTTAAATCCATCGTTGCTTATACAATAGGCCTATCCAAATCAAATGCTTCTAAATAATCCGCTACACGACGCACAAAGCTCCCTCCAAGCATTCCATCCACAACGCGGTGGTCGTAGCTGTGGCTCAAAAACATCATTTGGCGAATACCAATGACATCGCCTTCAGGAGTCTCAATCACCGCTGGTTTTTTACGAATGGCACCGAGTGCCAATATGGCAACCTGCGGTTGATTGATGATTGGAGTCCCCATTACGTTTCCGAATGTGCCCACATTGGACATCGTATACGTCCCTCCTGCTGTGTCATCTGGCTTCAATTTCCCGGCACGCGCTCGACCAGCAAGATCATTTACTTGATTGGCCAAACCAACCAGACTCAATTGATCTGCATTTCGAATCACTGGCACAATTAAATTGCCCGACGGCAACGCTGCGGCCATTCCCAAATTGATTTGCTTTTTAATCACAATGCGATCACCATCGACGCTCGCATTCACTCCAGGAAAATCTCGAATGGCCTTGACAATTGCTTCCGCAATCATAGGTGTAAAGGTCAATTTGGTTCCGTGTGCTTCTTGAAAGGCTTTTTTGTTTCGATTGCGCCACTCAACCATGCGCGTGACGTCAGCTTCCACAAAACTGGTAACGTGCGGGCTCGTTTGCACGGAGCGAACCATGTGATCTGCGATCATCTTACGCATCCGGTCCATCTCGACAATCTCGTCTCCTCCAGCGACAGAAATCGCTGGTTTTGACTGCGCACTCGATTTGGCAATGGGTGCGGTTTTCACAGAGGGCGCAGAAATTGGGGCGGAAGGCACTGTTGTCGGGGCCGTTCGGCGAGCGACATGGTCCAACATATCCTTTTTGGTGACTCGGCCTTCTGAACCAGAACCTGGAATGGTTTCCAATTCGGCAAGCGAAACCCCTTCGGACTGCGCTATGCTCCGTACCAAGGGAGAGTAAAATCTACCGGATGAATCCAAGCGAGGAGGAAGTTCAGCCAATGGTGACTGCAATTCTGCTAGAACAGACTCAACTGGCACTTCAGGAGCTTGTGCAGCCACAACTTCTGGCGCCGCTGGAGCTGGAGCAACAACGGGTGCTGGAACAACAGCCGGAGCTGGTGTGGGCGCTGGTGAAGGAGGTGCAGCCGCAGCTGGAACGGGTGCCTGGTCACTTTCTGACTCCAAGTTAAATCGAGCAATAGCCTGGCCAACAGCCACCGTATCCCCTTCGGCAACTAGCCATTCCACCAAGGTTCCATCCTCCGGTGCTGGGACTTCACTGTCGACTTTGTCAGTAGCGATCTCAACCATTGGCTCATCGGCCTCGACTCGCTCGCCGGGTTGGGTTACAAATTTGGTGATGGTAGCTTCGGCTACGCTCTCACCCATTTTTGGGAGAAGTATTTCAATTGTTGCCATGGCGATGTATTGCGCGGTGCGAAATTAAGGCTTCACGGATGACTCCGAGGTCAACCGTCCATCTATAATCACGAACATAAGCCAAAAGGGTCCTGTGGCGAGCACGATTGGACCCTGTATGAGTCCGAGAAAAAACATATTTCTGCAGCTTTGACTCTTTGGCGAAATCTGCAGGAATGCCCACCCATGTGCGTTTTCCCAACAACACATCAATGGCAGAAGGAATCCAATTCGTTCGGCCAAATGCAGCAAAGAATGGGCTCAAAACCAAAATCAAGAAAGCCACAAAAATGTCAAATGTGCGTTTGATCCGTTTGGCACGCGGCAACTGAATCGCTCTTGGCCAATCTGAAATGGAGCCCAACTCGGGACCTCCAACACCAACGACATTTCCACCCTCCGTCCAGGCGATGCGAAAATGGATATTGGCATCAGCGACGCCGGTCATTGCAGAAATCTTTTGGGAAGCAGTCAACTCCCTTCCACTGAGAATCACCTCATTGATGCGATTGATGCGAATCACTTCATTCAAATCAGTCAAGCCGCCCAAAAATGATACGTCCTCGCTACTAGACTCGTTCGCGGAAGCGTCCCGACTCCCGGGGTGCAGCGCTTGAATTTTTTCAGCACGCAGTTCAGCGTGTGGTTCGAGCTCAGCAATTAGATCTGAGATCGCGTTCAATTCTGCTGGACTCGATATAAAAAGCCTTCGTTTTTGCCCCTTTCCATTCCATCCTCTCCCCTTGTCCCACCTCCATCGAACCGCTAGCACAATCAAAGGCAAGGCCAGTGCTCCAAACACCAAAATTGCACGGCTAAATCGCATGTTTTCTGGCAGAAGCCCATATCCTGCGAGCAAGAATAGCCCCCCCATCAATACGCCTCGTGCTACGGAAATCAACTTCCAAGGACGGTCATATCCCCCTTGAAATTTGAGCGCCAAAAGCCACAATGCAGCATAAGTTGCCGTCGCAGGGAGCGCCCAATTCCAATCGTATTGAATTTCTTTCGCCTCACCATATTGCATCAGAAAAACGACCAATGCAGTCCAAAACAAACTGAATTCCAAAACGGGCAATTTGACCATACGAATGACGCGGGCTAAAATGGCCAGAGAAGCTCTGAAGTAGATGGCCAATTGAATCAATCCCAACATTGCGCGCGCATTTCCACCTGAAAAATGTGTGCGGGCAAAAATTTGCATGGCCTTGTAAAACACCAGAACATAATTCAGAGAGCCCTTTTTGGTGCTCTCTCCTTTGTAGTGGATGATGGAAGTGTCTGCAAAATAGTGGTTTTTCCAACCGCCCTTTAGCAACCTCCAACTGAGATCAATGTCCTCTCCATACATGAAATACGCTTCGTCAAGCAAACCCACTTGATCCAAGGCCTCTTTGCGCATCCACATAAAAGCACCACTCAATATCTCAATGCAGTGATTTTCATCGGGATCAAGATGCCCCATGTAATATTGATTCAACTTCTCTGTTTTCGGGGCGAGCTTGTAGAGTCCTGATATCTTACAAAAGGCCGCCCAAGGCGTCGGCATTCCTCGCTTTGACTCAGGCAGAAATCGCCCCATACCGTCCACCATAGGCACTCCCATTCCTCCCAAATCCGGCGAAGATTCTGCGTAAGCAAGGCACTTACTCAGTGCATTCTCGGGAATGACCGTATCCGGATTGAGTAACAACACCCAACGACCATTGCACTGTTCGATGGCCCGGTTGTTGCCCTTTGAGAATCCCAAATTTTCATCCAAAGCCAGAAGATGAACCTCGGGGAATTGCTCCCGAACCATGGCGCAACTTCCATCCACAGATCGGTTGTCTACAACCCAAACCTCCGCCTCATGTCCTTTGAGTTCCAAGTCGCGCACGCTTGCGCGCACAGAAAGAAGGCACTGAGACAAAAAGTGCTCTACGTTGTAATTGACAATGACTATGGATACGTCCACGCTGTGAATTTAAAGCCAAACCAAGCGATCAGCCTTATGAAAACGAGATAATGACGTCAATTGGTATAGGGCAACCTTTGCCTTAAACTTTGCACCAAAGTCGCCTCATCAGCATGCTGCAAATCCTCGCCAACAGCAATGCCTCGAGCAATGGAAGTGACTTGAAGGCTATAAGAACTTAGCTTTCTGAACAAATAAAAAGCAGTCGTTTCGCCTTCCATGGTTGCAGGCAGGGCAAAAATAATTTCACCCTCGTCTTGTTTTGCTACCTGCTCCGCTCTTGCTACCAATGTTTCAATGTTCAGGTCGTTTGGTCCAACGCCCTCCATGGGACTGATGACACCTCCAAGCACGTGGTACCTGCCTTGAAATTGCCCAGTTGCTTCAATTGCCAGTAGGTCGCGGAGATCTTCCACGACGCAAACCACATTTTCTTTCCGCAAAGGGTTGATGCAAATGGAACACTTGTTTGCTTCGGTAAGGTTGTGGCATGTTGCACATCCCCTGACGCCCTGTCGCATCAATTGAAATGATTCTGAGAAAGAATTCACCTGCTCATCTGATCGACGCAAAAGGTTCAACACTAGGCGCAAAGCTGTTTTCCGACCAATGCCCGGAAGGGATGCCATTTGATCCACGGCCGCTTCAATGAGTCGCGAGGGAAGTTCCATGCTGCAAATTTACGATGTTGTCCCATCTTTGACACATGAATCCGCAGATGGTCATTGGGGTGTTTCTTGCTTATGTCTTCACCTTGCTCGGCATCGCTCGATGGACGAACCGAAAGACAAGGAAGGGCGATGACAGCCAACATTTTTTTGCGGCGAATAATTCGGCACCCTGGTATGCTGTTGCATTCGGCATGCTGGGCGCCTCGCTCAGCGGCGTGACCTTCATCAGTGTTCCCGGTTGGGTCGAAAGCCAAGGTTTCACTTACATGCAAATGGTGTTTGGGTACTTGATCGGTTATGGATTCATCATGGCCGTCCTGATGCCGCTGTATTACCGCATGGGCTTGACGAGCATTTACGGATATTTCGCCCAGCGCTTTGGCGCGCGAGCCTACAAAACAGGCGCATCGTTTTTCATTCTCTCACGCCTCATTGGCGCGTCGTTTCGGTTATTCCTTGTCGCTCTTGTTTTGGATTTGTTTGTGCTTCAGCCGTTGGGCTGGGACATTCATTTGCAAGTCATGAGTTGGGCAAACATCCCCGTGGGGTATTCCGCAGCAGTCGCTCTGATTTTAGCCGTCATTTGGAGCTACACCCGTCAAGGTGGTTTGGGCACAATTGTGTGGACAGACACCCTCCAAACGGCAGCCATGCTCATCGCGGTCATCTATTCTGGACACGCCATCGTTGATGCCTTGGATTGGTCGTGGTCTGAAATTCCCTCGCGCATTGCTGCATCACCGTTCAATGATTGGGTGGTTTGGGACGACTGGAAAGCATCCAATCATTTGGTGAAGCATTTGCTTGCTGGTGCTTTTGTTGCTACCGCGATGACAGGCATGGATCAAGATATGATGCAAAAAAATCTCGCGTGCCGAAACCTCCAAGAAGCACGATGGAACATGGGCAGCTTTTCAATCGTCTTGGTCTTTGTGAATGTTTTGTTCCTCGCGCTAGGAGCTTTGCTCTACAGCTGGATTGAAATGGAAGGAATTTCGATTGAAAGTGCGGACAGTCTATATCCAACAGTGGCGCTGGATGGTGGATTGGGCATCGGGCTTGGACTCATTTTCCTCATCGGACTTTTGGCCTCGGCATTTAGCTCCGCAGACAGCGCTCTGACCGCTTTGACCACATCTGTTTGTGTGGATCTTCTGGGCACGGAAGGCATGCCGTCAGCGCAAGCGACAAAGCGACGTAAGCAAGTGCACTTGGGCATGACCTTTGCGCTCTTTGGAGTCATTATGGCGTTCAGCAGTGCGAACGACACCAGTGTAGTTGCTGCCATTTTTACTGCCGCCAATTACACATACGGGCCCATCCTTGGCTTGTTTGCCTTTGGGCTTGCCACTTCGTTGAAGCCCATCGACCGGTTCATTCCAATCGTAGCCATTTTTGCTCCGGTGATTTGTTATGGGTTTGAATCCTATCTGGTTTCAGCCCACGAATTTAGTTTCGGATTCGCCCTGCTGCCAGTCAATGGTTTGATCACTTTCATCGGGCTGGGTGCTTTGTCATTCGCCTCTGGCAAAAAATGAGTTCTCGGACTTTTCGCATTGCAGCAAATCTTAAATTTGCAGATTCGAAGGCCGCACATTAAAATCTGAATTGATCGCTTGCCATGACGCAACGTACCTCTCAACTGCTCAACAGACTCTCTGAGTCCGCCACCATTGCCATGGCAAGGAAGGCAACCGAATTGAAAAAATCTGGTGTCGATGTGATTTCACTTTCCCTCGGGGAACCTGATTTTGATACTCCTGAACCGATCAAGGCAGCAGGAATTAAGGCCATCGAGGAAAACATCACGCATTACACACCAGTCCCTGGAATTCTGGATGTCCGTGAGGCCATCAGTGCGAAGTTCAAACGAGACAACGGCCTGGATTATGCCCCCGATCAAATTGTGGTTTCCAATGGTGCTAAGCAAAGCATTACCAACGTTGTCTTGTCACTGGTAGATCCTGGTGAAGAAGTCATCTTGCCCGCCCCCTATTGGGTGAGCTATGCGGATATGGTAGCGCTCGCAGGAGGTACTTCCAAAGTTCTAGCCACTTCCATCGAGCACGACTTTAAAATTCAACCCGCAGCACTCGAAGCTGCAATCAATGACAAGACGCGTCTACTGATTTACTCATCGCCGTGCAATCCTTCGGGATCCGTTTACACCAAAGAAGAAATTGATGCACTCGCCGCTGTTTTGGTGAGGAATCCACATGTTTACATCATTAGCGATGAGATTTACGAACTGATCAATTTCACCGGAAAACACGCTTCGATTGGGACCATTGAAGCCTTGAAAGATCGGGTAATCACTGTCAACGGAGTTTCCAAAGGTTTCGCCATGACAGGTTGGAGATTGGGGTACATCGGAGCTCCCGCTTGGATTGCAAAAGCTTGCTCGAAAGTGCAAGGTCAGGTCACATCTGCTCCCTGCAGCATAGCTCAGGTAGCCGCTGGCGCTGCGGTTTCTGCTGACCCATCCATTGCAGATGAAATGAAGCAAGCCTTCCTAAAGCGACGTGACATCATGATTGCAGGATTGAGTGCCATTCCAGGTGTAAAGGTCAACAAACCAATGGGAGCCTTTTACCTGTTTCCAGACGTAAGTGCTTTATTCGGGAAATCCGCGGGGGATCGCACCATTGACGATGCACAAGATTTTGCCATGTACTTGCTGGAGGAGGCCAATGTGGCGACCGTTGGCGGAGGGGCGTTTGGCACACCAGAATGCATTCGACTTTCATACGCTGCCTCTGAAGAACAATTGCAGGAGGCTTTGCGTCGAATTTCAAATGCCGTGAAAGCGCTGCATTAACCCCGGCGCATTACCTTCGTATCATGGATGCATTCACTGCTTTAGAATCCGGACAGCAGGTCACCGCTATTGTGATCGGGGACGTGATGCTAGATGCCTACATGGTGGGGCACGTGAATCGCATCTCACCAGAGGCTCCCGTGCCAGTGGTGGACGTCCATTCCAAAGAATCAAGGCTTGGTGGTGCCGCCAACGTTGTCAAAAACTTAATCGCCGTGGGCGCCAATGTTCATCTAGCGACAGTGGTTGGCAACGATGACGCAGGGAATTCCATCGAATCGCTGCTCAATAGACTGCACGTGGGTGCTTCTGCGGTGATCCGAAGCGACGATCGCCCGACAACGGTGAAAACCCGAGTCATCAGCAATGGGCAGCAGCTCGTTCGAGTGGATGAAGAAGTTACAACGGACATTGCCCATGCGCTGGAAGATGAGCTCATCAAACGATGCATTGCTCTGTTTGAATCAGCGCAGCCAGATGTTGTCATATTTGAAGATTACGACAAAGGAGTTTTGACTGATCGCGTGATCAAAACACTGATAGAGGCCGCAAACAAATACGGCATCAAAACGACGGTTGACCCGAAATTTGCGCACTTCGCGAGCTATCGAGGAGTGACCTTGTTCAAGCCAAACCTCAAAGAATTGGGTGAAGGCATGGCGATGGCCATTGAAAAGACAAGCGATGGCAACATCGAACGTGGCGTGCAGCGCATGCATGACATGCTCAATCCAATGTTTTCCATGGTGACTTTGAGTGAGCGAGGGGTTTGCGTTTATGGTCCTGATGCTGCGCAACCATTCTGCCGCATCGCTGCATTTGAACGTGAAATTCTCGACGTCAGCGGGGCTGGCGATGCCGTCATTGCGGTGGCCTCATTTCTGCTCGCATTGGATGTGCCTATCATGGACATCGCAGCGCTTTCAAATTTGGCTGGTGGATTGGTCTGTGAAAAGGTTGGTGTAGTGCCGGTAGAACTCGAACGCCTCAAGGCAGAATGGATGCAGCATCGCGACGCCATTGAGCCAGCCACCCTCTCTCAATGAAGCTCCACGAAATCAGGGAACGGATCAATGTATTCTTGTACGGCTCGAAAGAGCGCGTTCTGAATGGATTGAAACTGTTCAACTTGGTGGTATCGACATCTGCCCTTTTTGTACTGGCCATTTATTATGGCTACCCCAACGAAAGCGCCACCGCTGCGCAACTGTTAGGATTCGTAAAGGGCACGTTTGCCTTCTACGTGCTGCAGTATGTCACTCGAATCCTCTACGATTATCACCCGCTTCGATACATCCGGAAAACCTGGTTTGAGGCAGCTGTAATGGCCGTATTGGTGGTTGAAGGTGTGAGTGATTTACTGACAGGCGAACTCCTCATCAGTCGGCTTTCCAGCAGCATTGGCTTCGAATCCATATCAGACTTTAGCACCTTGTTCATTCAAGGGTACTTCTTTACCGTGGTGGTGGCGGAGTTGATTCGCGAAGGCTCCGTGTTGCCTCGCGTGCGACTGAATCCGGCCATCATCTTTATCATGAGTTTTTTGGGGATTGTGACGGCAGGTACCGTGCTGTTGATGTTGCCAGAGATGACAACCGCACCTGGGAGCATGAATTTTCTTGATGCCATCTTCACCTCTACCAGCGCAACATGTGTGACGGGGCTCATGGTGGTCGACACAGTGACTTTCTTCAGCTACAAAGGACAAGTCGTGCTCCTTTTATTGATTCAACTTGGTGGATTGAATCTGGTCGCATTCGGCTCTTTCTTGGTGCTTGCTTCTAAATTTGGACTTGGTGTTCGCCAGCATGAAGTCATTGAAGACTTCGTCAACAAAGACAATTTCAATGCCAGCAATGGCATGCTTGGAAAGGTCTTGATGTGGTGCATCGGCATCGAAGCCTTGGGCGCACTGGCGATGTACATGTCTTGGGGAGAAAGCCTGACCGGATTGAGCAATGGAAAGGCCTGGTTTTATGCTGTGTTTCACTCCGTCTCTGCGTTCAACAATGCCGGAATCTCGCTCTTTACCGAAGGTTTATCCAATCCTGCAGTCGCTCACAATTACAGCATTCACTGGATCATTACTGCCTTGGTCTTTTTTGGTGCCTTGGGAATGGTCGCAATCTTTGATCTGTTTGGTTTTGAGCGTCTTCGAGAACGGATGGAGCAGCCATGGAAGCACATCTCATTTGCGACCAAAATCGCGTTGTATTTCTCGCTTGGCCTTGTCGGAATTGGATCCATCAGCTATTGGCTTTTGGAGCGAGGCGGCACATTAGAGGGGATGAGTCCTTTCGGTCAATTCACCACATCGGTCTTTCAAAGTGCCACACGCACCAGCGGATTCAACACGGTTGACATTGGACAAGTTGGTGTGCCTATGTTATTCTTGCTTATCATCTTAATGTTCATCGGGTCATCATCGAGTTCAACCGGAGGCGGAATAAAAACTTCCACCTTTTCCATCGTGCTCGCAGACGTATGGCGCACCGTTCGAAGCCATGACCACGTGCAACTCTTCAAGCGAACCATACCCGACGTTTTACGATCCAGAGCCTACAGCGTGCTGCTTTTCTTTCTGGTCGGAAACACCGCTGCGATTTTCATGTTATGCATATCTGAAGCCGAGATACTGAGCATGGAAGGACGCAACATTTTGGACCTGATATTTGAGGAAGTGAGTGCGTTTGGAACCGTCGGCTTGAGCACTGGAATCACTCCACTGCTCAGTCCCTTCGGAAAAGTGATTGTGATGGTAAGCATGTTTGTCGGACGTGTAGGAACCCTCACTGTCGCCTATGCACTCGGTGGGAAATTGACGCAAACACACATTAAATATCCTGAAGGCCATACAATGGTTGGATAAAACACTCGCATGGGAACCCGCATTACGCCTTACACCGCTCAGGATCAAGAATCAAAAAAAGAGCAAGTTGCTCGCATGTTTGATAACATTGCGCACAGTTATGATTTTCTCAATCATCTCTTTTCTTTTGGCATTGACGTCCTATGGCGAAAAAAGTCCATTCGAATTTTGAAGCGTCACCTTGCTGCCCAGAAGCTAGAAGGAGGCGCCAAAATCATGGACATGGCCACGGGCACTGCTGATTTTGCCATTGAAGCTGTGCGCATGGGGCTCACAGATGCCCATGTCACGGGTGTTGACATTTCCCCAGGCATGCTTGATGTGGGCCGCCAAAAGATTCAAAAACGCGGTTGGACCAACCAAATTGAATTGATGGAGGGCGACAGCGCAAATTTGCCTTTCGACCAGGACACTTTTGATGCCTACATCGTGGCATTTGGCGTCCGAAACTTTGAACACCTGGACAAGGGATTGTCCGAAATGCATCGCACCCTCAAAACCGGCGGCTTGGGAATTGTGTTGGAGTTTTCCAAACCAAGACACTTTCCAATGAAGCAATTGTTTGCTTTTTACTTCCGATTCATCATGCCCACCATCGGAAAATTAGTCTCCAAGGACGCGGCCGCTTACACCTACTTGCCAGAAAGTGTTCAAGCATTTCCAGAAGGCAAAGATTTCATGAAAATCATGGAGTCATGCGGCTACCAGAACTGCAAGTGCATCGCACTAACAGGCGGAATAGCTAGCATCTACACAGGTGTAAAATGAACATCACCGTCTGGCCGTCATTGCTTTCGGGAACGGTGCATGCTCCGGCTTCTAAATCGGTCATGCAGCGACTTGTTGCTGGCGCATTGCTAAGTCATGGCACTTCCGTGTTGCACAATCTTTCGCAAGCCGATGATTGCACCGCATCCCTATTGATGGCGGCGCAATTGGGTGCAGAGGTGGCAATTGGCGAAAACCATGTGGCAATCACAGGGGTAAATGGTCAACCAAAGTCCAGGGAAGGAATATTGACCCCCATGGAATCAGGATTGGGGTCTCGTCTGTTTGCGCCCATTGCAGGTTTGGCTCCTCCCCCCATTCAAATGTCCGCTGAAGGCAATTTGAAAGGGCGTCCCATGCACGAAATCATTGACGCCGTTGAATCGTTGGGTGGAAAAATAGAAGGCAAAAATGGCTCCTTCCCACTTGCATTCAATGCCTCCATCTCGGGCGGAAAAGTAAATATCGACGGCTCCTTGAGCTCTCAGTTTCTCACGGGCTTACTGATGGCGCTTCCTTGTGCTCCGAATGACTCTCACATCGTGGTTCGCAACCTCGTGAGCAAACCTTATGTCGTGTTAACACTCGAAATCCTCGAAGATTTCGGGATCGAAATTGACTCCAACCAACAACTGACCGAGTTCTCCATCCGCGGTGGGCAAAACTACGAGCAGATCGAAGCCGCCATTGACGGCGATTGGTCGAGTGCAGCCGCTCTGGCTGTCGCCGGCATGTTGTGCGCTGAACAAAGCTTGGAAATCGATGGACTAAATAGCCAATACACGCAAGCCGATGAAGCGATTCGCGGAGCACTGCTCTTTGCAGGCGGAGCCTTGTCAGGAACTGAGACGGGCATTCAAGTCGCCAAAAGGCCGGTGCGCGCCTTCTCCGTAGATCTCACGGACTCGCCTGATTTGTTTCCAGTTCTCTGCGCACTCGCATCATTCGGCAAAAAACCGAGCAAACTCAAAGGCGTCCATCGCTTGACTCACAAGGAGTCGGATCGCGCTCAAGTGCTCCAAGAGGAGTGGGCAAAATTCAATGTGGTTGTCGAACTTGATAAATCCAGCGACACCATGACCGTGCACCCTTGCAAGGGTGCGTGCGACAAAGCCATAACCATCGATCCACATGGAGATCACCGCATCGCGATGGCAGCTGCTTTGATGGGACTTCGTGGTAAAGACCCCGTCATCATCCAAGGTGCTGAGTGCGTTGCCAAAAGCTATCCCGAGTTCTTTGATGACCTCGAAGTTTTGGGCGCAAAGCTGAGCATGAAGCGGAACTGATTCGATCCAATAAGACGCAAAAAAGCCCCTCAAAACGAGGGGCTTTTTTCATAAGCACATGTGAGTATTTGAAATTATTCGCCGCTGCGTGATACAGAAAACGCAAACGATTGGATGACAACATCTTCACCTACCGTTTCAATAACGAGATAAACATCCTCATTCTCATTGTCCATTTTATAAGTTGAAGCCATATTGAAGTGAACTGGAACATTGAATGCTCCATTCGCACCGTACTGACCATAAACAACTTCAGTTGCACAGCTCAAAACTCGAGGGTTGTCCCAAGTGCTTTGTGTTCCAGGATCGTAGTTCATCAAGCTCAGAGTAACCATGGCGTCGTTTGCGTTTGGATTTGTAACCTGCAGCGTCACAGTTGACTCATACATGCCGGGCTCTTTGAGATTAAACGACTGGGTTGAAGCGCTTGCACCTCCAGATGCCAGAACTGATATAGGCTCATTGTTGCTTATATTATCAACATCGAGTGCCGACACTGCGTCAGACATGTCCACCACAAAACCGAGATACAAAGGAACTGCAGTAGGCATTATTTGAACTTCTTGTTCCCCTCCTCCAACAGTGATCGTTTGAGAATATGTATCGTCCTTCTTCGTGACGATATAAGTCTCGTTGTAAGGAGCCTGATTGGCCAATGAATCTAGTTGGAAGTAGGTCACGAATTCGTCGTCACTCGTTGCTTTCGGACCTTTGACATCGCCCGTGAAAGTGGTTGTCGTGGCGTCAACTGTAATCGTAGTCGCGTCAACATCCAACGTGGTTGCATCTAAATCGACTGTCTGACCTGCGCCATTCAGTGCCATCGTACCTCCAGTAGAAGTGACCGTAACGCCACCTGCGCCCTCAAGGGTCAACGCACCAGCTGTTGTCGTAAAGTTTGAGGCGAGTCCAGCGTCCAAGGAAATCGCACCTGATGCTTGAAAATCAGCTGTTGTGCCATCCATATCCAGATTAGCATCTAAATCTAGGTTACCCGAAGCATCGACATCAAAATTGGTCATATCGAGCGCTCCCGCAATCATGGTATTGCCATTGGCCTCATTTACCGAAAACTGCGTAGTGGTACCTACTGTCTTATCCAGAACAATCAAATTGTTGTGAATTGATGTCTCAGCGTAAGAAACGAAGTTATCGCCATTTATGGTTAGATCACCATTCAAAGTAGTCGCTCCGGAAACATCAACATCGTCGCTTACAACCAGTGAATTGTAAAATTTAGATGAACCATCTTTCAGCATGACAAATGCATTGCTTCGCTGGGTGTCGTCCAAACCGTTTGCAATGACGAAGAGAGGATCGGTCGCAATCCAACCGCTTCTTGAATCCAGCTCCAAATCAGCATCAACTGTTACAGCAAACCCTGAAGTATCCGCATATTGTCCAAACATGGCAAGGTTTGAGAATCGCGCTGGAGAATTGTTTGCAAAATTAACCACATTAAAACCCGATACTTTCGATTCGTTACCAAAAGCAAATGAGTTAGACGGCCAGTGCCCATCGATTACAGAGCCATTTCCAAAAGCGAATGTGTTGAAAGCATATTGTCCTGCATCTGCCTCAATTTTCGATGTGTTGCCAAACGCAAAGCTATTCGAGGATCCATTCAAAATATGAGTGGAATTTCCAAAAGCAATGTTGTTGAAAGATGGTGCGCCAGAATGTGAGTCCACAAAAGAGAATGATCCAAAAGCAAAGTTATTGGTTCCATTTGCTCGAGAACCTTGGCCAAAAGTCATGGCGTTATGCGAAACACCACTTTCACCAATTTTTGAATCAACACCTAATGCAATTGATGCAGTTGTGCCATTATCCCCGTCGCTTACTGTGTCGACTACAGAACCCTTCGCCATTGCAATGTTCCAGGCGCCTGCATTAACTCTACCCATCGTGAATGCAGTGTTCTGCGAGCCTGCGACATGAGAATATGCTCCAAGAGCCAGAGTCCCCCAACTAATATCACCTGCCAATCCAGCGTTTGCTCCGTAACCAATCGCAATGTTGGAAAAAGAACTATTCACTGACGCACTGTCTCCTAGGGCTACAGAACCTTCTCCTGAAGCAGTTGCGTCCCGTCCCACGGCAACAGCATTCATCCCGGCGATTGCTCCGTTTCCGATGGCGATAGCACTGTAGCTAGAAGCTTCAGTACGCGCACCAATCGCAATGGCGGAAACATCGCTAGCAACAGCTTCTTCTCCTATGGCCATTGAACCGACTCCACTCGCAACAGCAGTTGGAAATAAAGCAAAGCTCGAATCAACGCGCAAGAAAGTTGTTGTAGTGGTGCCCGCAAGATCAGCGTTCGTGCCGTACAGGCTGTCGCTCAATGTTGTGACACCTGTGACACCAAACGTACCTCCAACGGTCTCGTTTCCATTGACCTGGAGCACACCGTCAACGTGAACTGAATCAATACCAGCGTCGTGTGAAAGCACTCCGCCGTCGTTGTTCCAGTAAAGAACATTGATGATCGAGTCTGCTCGTGCAAAGATGCTATCAAGTTCTGTATCGTTGGAAGCAATAGCATTCTCAATTGAATCTTGAGTTGTATTCAAAGTAGCGATATCTGTATCATTGGCTTGAATAGCACTCTCAA
>ENA-OREB01000019-OREB01000019.1-marine-metagenome-genome-assembly--contig:-NODE-19-length-90568-cov-4.989645_pt1 | contig 90568 bp, 71 predicted proteins | sample MGYA00248625_ERZ508552 | MGnify/ENA primary metagenome ERZ508552 (study PRJEB26219, sample SAMN06267888) | marine metagenome | isolation source: Monterey Bay, California, USA | place: USA:Monterey Bay...
GTAGGTTAATCACATCTGCATTGGCTACATCGACAAAGCCTTTTTGCACCGAGAGAATCCGCCCCCCCTCAATGGTAATTGTCTGCTGCTCAGCAACCGCGCCGCGCTTTGTATCGAAGAGAAAGCCTGCGTGGATGACAGTCGCTGCACTCGCTGTATGTGTGACAAGAAGGACAATCAGCCCAAGCATTAGTCTCATCATCGTGACCCCTTAATAGTGACAGTTCGGCGTTGACGATAGCCCTAAAAACCATCGACAGCCAGTGACCTCAGTAAAACTCGGAAAATAAATTCTGGCGTACACGCGTCACTCGCTTTTAACGAGCCGAGGGTGGTTATCGCGCACCTCCGATTCTTAAAGTTCGACAGGTATTGTTGATTAATCCTCATCTAATCTAACTTCCCTGACGCGTTCGGGTTATTCTAACGAGCCCTCTGTTTAGGGGGAAAAAGCAGTGGTTTAGTAGCTGCCTAGCCCGAGTTAGTGGCGCCGAGGTTTTGCTAGAAGGCAGTACCTGTGGATTCACGGGCGGTCGGTGAGTCCCATGATGACTGTGACTGACCAGTAAAACAGAAATAATAGAGTACCAAGGTTTACCGCTTACGAGAGGCCTTGGCACACAAGCGGTCTTTAGATAGATAAACAACATGGTTACAGGGTCAGCGACAAGCCAACACACTCCGATGATGCGCCAATTTTTGGCGATAAAAAGTGAGCATCCTAGCGAGCTATTGTTCTACCGGATGGGCGACTTTTATGAGCTCTTCTACGACGATGCTGAAATCGCGGCGCCGGTATTAGATATCACACTGACCTCGAGAGGCCAGTCTGCCGGCGCCCCAATACCCATGGCTGGTGTGCCCTTCCACGCCGCTGAAGGCTATTTAGCCCGACTGGTTCGAGCGGGATTTTCGGTTGCGATCGCGGAGCAAATTGGCGACCCAGCTGAATCTAAAGGACCCGTTGACCGCAAGGTGGTTCGCATTGTCACCCCAGGCACACTAACCGACGAATCCTTGCTCGATGCCAGCGGCGATTCGCTGATCGTCGCTCTATATCGATGTCAGCTGCGCTGCGGCATTGCCTGGATGGACGTCAGTAGTGGCCGATTTTTAGTCACTGAAGTCGAAAATGACGAAGCACTCACCGCGGAGTTGCAACGATTATCACCCGCCGAGTTACTCGTGCCCGAAGACGCCAGTCTGCCGTCAGTGGGCGATCACGTCGCTATTCGCAGGTTACCGCAGTGGCAATTCGACGAGGAAAGTGCGCGCCAAGCACTGAATCAGCAATTTCAAACGCGTGATCTCAGTGGGTTTGGCTGCGACGAGCTATCACTGGCTGTCTCAGCAGCAGGCTGTTTGCTTGACTATGTCAAAGACACACAGCGCAATGAACTCCCGCACCTGGTCTCAATCAGTCACGAGCGCCAAAGCGACACCGTCATCCTTGATGCGGCCACACGTCGCAATCTTGAGATTGACCGAAATATTCATGGTGGGGAAGACAACACCCTGTTTGCGGTTTATAACTCGACCATCACCGCTATGGGGACACGGCATCTGCGACGGTGGCTTCATCGACCCGTGTGTGTAAGAGAAGAGCTTGACGCGCGCCTCGACAGCGTCGAACGCCTCCGTCAAGACTACAGCTATGAGCCAACACGCCGGCAACTCAAGCCCATTGCAGACCTTGAACGAATTTTATCGCGAGTGGCACTGCGTTCTGCGCGACCTCGCGATCTTACACGGCTTCGGGACAGCTTGTGGGCGCTGCCCGAGCTCGTTTCGACGCTCCCGCAAGACAGACCTCGCCTAACCGCTCTGACGACTAATATTGGCGACTATCCAGACCTGTGTACGTTACTCAGTGCGGCTTTAATCGAAGCGCCACCTGTTGTCATCCGCGACGGAGGCGTGCTCGCCAGTGGCTATGACGAGGAGCTCGATGAGCTCCGAGGTATCAGTGAAAATGCTGGTGAGTACCTCGTGGACATTGAGCGTCGTGAACGCGAGGCGACGGGACTATCGACCTTAAAAGTCGGTTACAACCGCGTTCACGGTTACTACATTGAAATCAGTCGACAGCAGTCGGATCGCGCGCCCGACGCGTACCAGCGTCGGCAGACGTTAAAAAACGTAGAACGTTTTATTACGCCCGAACTTAAGTTGTTTGAGGACAAAGCACTATCGAGCAGAAGTCGGGCGCTTGCCCGTGAAAAATACCTCTATGAGCAACTGGTTGATCGCGTTGCACAGGATCTGCTGTTGCTGCAAGGCACGGCCAGTGCAATCTGCGACCTCGACGTACTCGCCTGCTTTGCAGAACGCGCAGACGCATTGTCGTTGAGCCGGCCCGCCTTTAGTGACTCTGCACAGTTGGACATTGTGAGCGGTCGACACCCCGTCGTTGAGCAGGTGAGCGGTCAACCCTTTATTGCCAACAATACGCTCCTCAACGAAAGCCGACGAATGCTCTTGATCACCGGGCCCAACATGGGGGGCAAATCGACCTACATGCGACAAAACGCATTGATCGTTCTACTTGCACATTGTGGTGCGTTTGTTCCAGCAGCAAGCGCCACCCTGTCGATGGTTGATCGAATTTTTACGCGAATCGGCTCATCAGACGATTTGGCCAGTGGTTTGTCCACCTTTATGGTTGAAATGACTGAAACCGCCAATATTCTGCACAATGCCACGGATCGCAGTGTCGTACTCATGGACGAAGTTGGACGCGGTACAAGCACCTTTGACGGCTTAAGTATTGCCTGGGCCGCGGCAGTCGCACTCTCGGAGCGCGTGCGCGCACTGACCTTCTTTGCAACCCATTACTTTGAACTTACCGCGCTACCGGAAAGTCACGCCTCCATGGTCAATGTACACTTGGATGCGACCGAGCACGACGACCACGTTGTGTTCATGCATCACATTCAGGAGGGGCCGGCAAATCGGAGTTTTGGTCTGGAAGTTGCCAAACTTGCTGGGGTGCCTCACGGCGTGTTGTTGCACGCCCGCCAAAAGCTTGCGGAGCTGGAAAGTCAACAAGGCACCACCAAGATGATGCCAGAACGTACGCAAGTCGATTTATTCACTGTAGAAGCACCGGCAAGTCCAGCTCTTGACGTTCTCAGAGGTATAGACCCTGATCAAATGACGCCTAAAGACGCTTTAGACGCTCTGTATACCTTGAAAACTTTACTAGACACTTAGATCGTCTTAAAATTTTGACTGGCCGCACTAAACCATTAATCAACGCGGGTATTTTGGGGGAAACACTATGACGTTCGTCGTTGGCGAAGACTGTATTAAATGCAAACACACGGATTGCGTGGAGGTTTGTCCTGTTGATTGTTTTTACGAAGGACCTAACTTTCTGGTGATACACCCTGATGAGTGTATTGACTGTGCACTTTGTGAGCCTGAATGCCCAATCGACGCCATTTTTTCTGAGGACGAATTGCCAGCCGACCAAGAAAACTTCTTAGCACTCAACGCTGAACTTGCTGAGATATGGCCTAACATCACGGAGAAAGGTGAATCGCCCGCCGACGCCGCCGAGTGGGAAGGTAAACCTGGAAAACTCGCCCTACTTGAGCGCTAGCGCCTAGCTGAGCAAAACGCTTTCGGAGAGCCCATTTCTGAGGGCCAACCGCTTGAGCCTCGCCAGCGCATCAAGTTGAATTTGTCTCACACGTTCGCGTGTGAGGCTCACTTCTTTGCCCACCTCTTCAAGCGTCGAGGCCTCGTAGCCGAGCAGCCCAAATCGTCTCGCTAAAATTTCACGCTGCCGCTCAGGAAGGCTGCCCAACCAGTCAACCAAGCAGGCCTGCACGTCTTTGTCGTTCAAAATAGTTGATGGATCCGTTTCAACAAGGGAGGGCACAGTCTCAACATAGGATCGATCACTTTCCTCACTTACGTGGTTATCTACCGATAAACTGTGCTCTGCAATCTTTAGTAGATTACTGACCTCCCCCGGGTCCCGATGCAGCACATTGGCAATTTCCGCAGTCGACGGCTCGCGCCTGAGCGAACGTTGCAACTCGCGAGAGCAACGACTGACTTTGTTGATGTCTTTTTGAACATGAATCGGTAATCGAATTGTTCGACCATGATTCATTAAAGCACGCTCAATATTTTGCCTTATCCACCACGTCGCGTACGTCGAAAAACGAAACCCCCGCTCTGGATCAAATTTTTCTACTGCGCGCATAAGCCCTAAATTACCCTCCTCAATAAGATCCAGGAGTGGCAAATCACGACCGCCGTATCGCTTTGCAATCATGACGACGAGTCGGAGGTTGCTCTTTATCATACGGTGGCGCGATGGCTCATCACCAGCCCGAGCGGCCCGCGCCACAACAACCTCTTCGTCCGCGGTAAGCAGTGGCGTTTCACCAATCTCATTGAGATACAACTGAATAGGGTCAATGTCGTGTGCTGTAGCGCCCGCTCCCCGGCCCTTTGCACGGCCAGACGATTGAACCGAAAACAGTGTCATCGTCGCTGTATTAGGCGAAGCCTTTAGTACGTCAAGATCAGCCAAAAGAACCCCCTTCTTTGGCGACCCGAACTCCTATCGACGCATGGGAAGCAACGTCAGCGGGTCGACTGGCTTGCCCCGCCTGCGCAGCTCGAAATGCAGCTTCACTGAATCAGTGCCACTGCTGCCCATTGTTGCTATTTGCTGTCCTGCTGTGACGCTCGTGTTCTCTGAGACAAGCAAACGTTCATTGTGTCCGTAGGCGCTCAAGTACGTGTCGTTATGTTTTATTATTAGCAACGAGCCATAGCCCGTCACCCCTGTTCCCGCATACACAACCTTTCCGCTCGCGACAGCCCTCACCGGATCACCACGGTCACCCGATAGATCAATCCCCTTATGAAGGTTGCTCGAATAAGTTCGAATCACCTTCCCTTCTGAGGGCCAGCGCCAACGAGACACCGGCTGTGACACCACGTTACTCCTTGGTTTACTCGCTGGAGATGACTTTTTGATTACCGTTGTCACTTTTGACGGCTTTGATGCGCTGACTGTTGGTTTCGTAGTTTTTGACGCCTTAGAAGGGCTCTTTTTTGATGTCGGCGTCTTGGTCAGCCGGCTTGCGCTTTTCTCAGAGGGGGTTACTGCTGCGATATCAGTGCTCAACGTTTGACCCACCTTGATGGTAAAAGGCGGCCCAATGCTATTTCGCGCTGCTAATTCTTTGAAATCAATGCCCAAGCGAAAGGCAATCGCATAAAGCGTATCACCACGAATAACCACATACGGTTGTCCTGGGCGAAGTTTGGATCCGTAGACTTTCGGGCTCTCAGGCCTCGTCGCGTTTGGCGCCGAAGGCTGACGTGCATCCTCCCACGGCCGCAAATTATCGGGGTTTGCACCTGAGCATCCCAAAAGACCCACAACGAGAGCAATGGCAGACAGTCTTTTACATATCTGCATCGATGCGTCCAAGGCTATGGCTTAACAGGTGCTCGTGAAGACAAGAGGCGAACGAAAATACCGCCCATCACGAAGCTCAGCACACACAGTAACAACATCGGATCACCCACTGTTTCGCCATATTCTATTGGCGTCACAGGCAGGCTCTGTATCGTTCGACTGTCACCGTGACGATCCGTCATCGCGCTGACGGGCACCTGCCAAGGCCACAAGACCACCAGCGACCCCAATAAGAAGCCGTACAGGGTCGCCATCGTTGCCTGCTGGGCTCGCGCAAGTAGCGCTGTGAGTAACCGCGAAAATCCCATCAGACCGGCCACACAGCCAGCCGCAAATACGGCCAACGTGAGTAGATCGCCACCGACGACGGCAGCAATAATCGGCTGGTACATGCCCATGAGTAACAGCAAAAAGCTACCGGAGATACCGGGCAAAATCATCGCCGAAATTGCGATTACGCCCGCAAGAAAAAAGGCGCCCGTGCTCGTGGGCAACTGCATGGCTTGAGTCAGCCCCACAAACACCGCGCAACCGATTCCAAAGACTAAAAAACCGTATTCGCGCACTTGCCACCCGCCCCGCATCGACAAAATAAGATGGATCGCACTCGCCAAGACGAGCCCACAAAAAGTGGACCATAGTGGCAACGGATAAGCCGACATCAGATAATTCAGTATCGATGCTAAGCTCACAATCGCGGTAGCGATTCCGGCGCCCAAGGCGACTAAAAAATTGCCGTCGATCGCACTCCACGCCTCACGCACCTTTCCGGTCAAGACAGACTTGACGGTCGCAAGGCCCACGCTGGAAATTGCATTAATAAAGCGGTCATAGATCCCGGTTATCAGCGCAATCGTGCCACCCGACACCCCCGGAACAAGGTCTGCGGCGCCCATGGCGACTCCTCGCAGGTAAATACCCAACCAACTCTCGGTCACCGGTGAACACCCTCGCGCATTGGCACAAAAAAGACATCTTCAATAATCGTTTCTTCAAACCCCTCTGGAGTGGAGGTCATCTGCACCAGTTTCTGCTCACTACCTCCCACCGGGAGGAGCAAAAAGCCATCAGGAGCGAGTTGTGACAACAAGCTCTGTGGAATCGTCTCGGGTGCCGCGGCCCCCATAATAACGTCAAAAGGCGCAAACTCAGCCCATCCTTCAAAGCCATCACCGTGCATACAACGCACGTTGCGCGCTTTCAATGTTCGCAAACGCGCTTTCGCCTTACTGAGCAACGGCTTTATACGCTCAATAGAATAGATTTCATCGGCGACCCGAGCCAGCACTGCGCTTTGATAGCCTGATCCCGTACCCAGTTCCAACACTCGACCAGGCTTGCCGCGTTGCAACGCAAGCTCGGTCATCCGCGCAACGATGTAAGGCTGACTTAAGGTCTGATTAAACCCAATAGGCAGAGCGGTATCCTCATAGGCTCGATGCGCCAGCGCCTCGTCGACAAATAAGTGTCGGGGCGTCTCGCTCATGGCTTGAAGCACTCGGTCATCGCCGATACCCTGCGCTTTTAGTCGCTCAATCAGGCGCAGGCGCGTCCGTTGCGACGTCATACCTATGCCACGCAGATCGCTCACGCAGACGCCTTCTCTGTCAGTAAAACCACCGCGTGCACGGCGATACCCTCTTCTCGCCCAATGAAGCCTAACGCTTCTGTGGTTGTGGCCTTTACATTGACATTACCGACCATCACGTTGAGGTCATGCGCTATATTTTTTTTCATGCCCGCGATGTGATCGGCAAGTTTGGGAGCCTGTGCGATGACGGTTACATCGGTGTTCGACACGCAGAACCCAAGGTCACTCACTTGCTCAATCACGTGTCGGAGTAATACGCGACTGTCTGCATTTGCAAAAGCGGGATCGTTGTCGGGAAAGTGATGCCCAATATCGCCCAGCGCCATTGCGCCAAGTAAGGCATCACTCAACGCGTGCAAGATCACATCACCGTCTGAGTGGGCGATCAAACCCCGAGAGTGAGAAATGCGCTCGCCACCCAGCATGACGTGATCGCCCGGACCGAACGCATGTACGTCATACCCATGTCCAATTCTCACGAATCGCTCTCCTCATTCATACGCCGTAAAATAATCTCTGCGAATTCTAAATCAGCCGGTAATGTCACCTTGATGTTGGTTGAAGGCCCCTCAAGCACCGAAACCGGGTAGCCTAGTCGCTCCATGGCCATCGATTCATCGGTCACCGAAACACCACTCTCAAGTGCTGACGAAAGCGCATGCTCTAGCTCCGAGAGTCGGAACATCTGTGGTGTTTGTGCGCGCCAGATACTGCGCCGATCGAGCGTCGCAGTGACCAGTCCGTTGTTCTCCACTTGCTTGACGGTGTCGGTGGACGCTTGCGCAAGCACTGTGCCGGTATCACTGGACAGGGCACGATCAATCAACTCGCGTAACACGCTCACTGAAACACAGGGTCGCGCCGCATCATGAACCAAGGCCCAGTCACCCAAGCTGGTGTAGTCTGTGAGTGATTTGAGGCCAGAGAGAACAGAGTCCGCTCGTTCTGCCCCTCCCGAGGCTTTAAATACTCTCGGATCAGAGAGACTCGTCACTGAGTCAGCACGTCGATCGCTCGGATCCAAGACGACGACCACACCCCTGATATCGGGGCACGCTAACAACGCACGCAACGTATGCTCCAAAATGGGCAGCCCGTTCACCAGTAAGTATTGCTTAGGTGTCTCAGCCGCCATTCGACGTCCGCTTCCAGCCGCCGGAACAATGGCCCAAATGCTGTTTGTCACGGCGCCTGCTCCTTCGGCTTTTCATCGATAAAGAGAATGTACTCTTCGCCTTCGCGCACCAAACCCAGTTCCTCGCGCGCCACAGCTTCCAGCATCTCTGTACCCTCTTGCAGCTCCAGCACCTGTCTGGCCAACGTGTCGTTTCGCTGTCGCAGTGTCGCGTTAGCGTCCTCACCCACCGCAGCCTGACGCTCAAGTGCACGTCGCTCTTTGATGCCACCCTCCCCAAACCACAGCTGGTACTGCAGCAGTGCCAAAAGCCCGACCAAGAGCAATAGGAGAGGCCTCATAAGCCTAAGCGTCTCTCTCCAGCTCGAGGCGCCCACGGTACGGCGCAGTCATACCCAGCTCAGCCTCTATACGCAGCAGTCTGTTGTACTTTGCCACTCGATCAGACCGGCAAAGAGACCCTGTTTTTATTTGACCCGCCCCGGTACCGACCGCTAAATCAGCAATCGTTGCGTCCTCTGTCTCACCACTGCGATGCGAAATCACCGCCGTAAAACCGGCATTCTGGGCCATCTTGATCGCATCAAGTGTCTCGCTCAAGGAGCCAATCTGATTAAACTTAATCAATATTGAATTGCCGATTGCGTCATCAATACCGCGTTTTAAAATGCGCGTATTGGTTACAAACAAATCGTCTCCCACGAGCTGAACTTTCTGACCAAGCTTCTGAGTTAAGTAAGACCAGCCGTCCCAATCGGACTCGTCGAGGCCGTCCTCGATCGACGCAATCGGGTGCGCCGCCGCAAGATCAGACAGGTAATCGGCAAAACCCGTACTTGAGAACGAACGCCCCTCACCGGATAATTGATATTCCCCATCTCGATAAAACTCGGACGCCGCACAGTCGAGCGCCAACACGATGTCGTCACCCAATGAGTAGCCCGCCTTTGAAACGGCTTCGGCAATGACGTCGAGTGCCGCAGCATTGGATGGCAAATCTGGCGCAAAACCACCCTCATCGCCCACAGACGTCGCCAGTCCGCGTGCACTCAAAACCTTCTTCAACGTGTGAAATATCTCGGCACCAACCCTCAGCGCCTCTGCAAATGACGTCACGCCAACGGGCTGAATCATGAACTCTTGGATATCCACATTGTTGTCCGCGTGCTCACCACCGTTCAAAATATTCATCATCGGTACGGGCATGGTCAACTGAGTGGTCCCAGAGAGGTTTGCAATGTGCTGGTACAGCGGGAGTTTGGCTGACTGCGCTGCGGCGCGTGCCGTGGCCAACGAGACCGCTAAAATGGCGTTAGCACCGAACTTACTTTTGTTTTCCGTTCCGTCGGCCTCGAGCATTCGCTGGTCGACGCCACGTTGATCAAGCGCATCACAACCAATAAGACAGTCTCGTAGCGGCCCGTTAACGTTCGCAACCGCGGTAAGGACGCCCTTACCCAAATACCGAGCACCGTCGCCGTCACGGAGCTCTAAAGCCTCTCGTGAGCCCGTACTGGCGCCCGATGGCGCGTACGCAACCCCGACGGTGTCATCATCCAAAGTCACTTCGGCCATAACCGTGGGGTTGCCGCGAGAGTCCATGACTTCAAAGGCACGAATATCAACAATTTCGCTCACTACTTACTCCGTTTAAGGTCAGTTAATGTCAAGTTTAGGCAGTGACTTGATCAGTTGATCGACCGCCTTTACCTGCTTAAGAAAAGATTCCAACTGGTCGAGTGGTAAAGCGCTCGGTCCGTCACACAATGCTTTTTCTGGATTGGGATGAGATTCCAAAAAAAGACCCGCAAGTCCAGTCGCCATGCCTGCTCGCGCCAACTCCACGACTTGTGCGCGTCGCCCTCCGGACGCCGTATCGCTGGGATCACGTCGCTGCAGCGCATGAGTCACATCAAAAATCATAGGGATACCGCCAGTGTGTTTTTTCATCACACCAAAGCCCAACATATCGACTACTAAATTGTCGTAACCAAAGTTGCTGCCACGCTCACACAAAATAAGCTTGTCGTTACCACACTCGCGAAATTTATGAACGATATTCCCCATCTGCTCGGGGCTTAAAAATTGCGGCTTCTTAATGTTAACCGGTGCACCTGTCTCGGCCATGGCTTGAACGAGATCAGTTTGTCGCGCCAGAAAAGCGGGCAGTTGAATAATGTCCACAACGCTCGCCGCCGGTGCCGCCTCCTCGGGTGAATGCACGTCAGTAATCAGCGGAAGCCCCGTCACCTTTTTTACGGTCTGAAAAATAGCCAGCCCGTGTTCAAGTCCCGGGCCGCGATAGGAGTTTATCGAGGAGCGATTGGCTTTATCGTAGGACGCCTTGAACACCAGTGGGATCTCAAGTCGGGCACACACCTCTTGGTAAACACTCGCGACATCGACCGCAAACTGCTCAGACTCTAGAACATTGACCCCCCCCACCAGGACAAAAGGCTTGTCATTGCCAAACTCAATGTCCCCCACAGAAACGTTCTGGACGGTCATGCTTGCTGCACCTCGACCGCCGCATCGATAAAGCTAGAAAACAGCGGATGCCCACCGCGGGGTCGTGAGGTGAACTCGGGATGAAACTGACAGGCTACAAACCACGGGTGGTCTTTAAGCTCGATCATCTCAACCAGCGTTTGGTCTTGGGACCAACCTGAAATCGTCATCCCCTGTGCTTCGAGCTTCGCAACAAGTGTGTTATTCACCTCGTAGCGATGACGGTGGCGTTCACGCACGACGTCAGCGCCATAAATGTCACGGGTTTTACTGCCCTCAACCAAATAACACGGTTGAGAACCCAATCGCATAGTCCCGCCCATATCTGAATGCTCATCTCGAACTTCAATGTCACCTGACTCTGTTTGCCACTCAGTAATCAAGCCAATCACGGGATAAGGTGTTGATGGATTCATTTCTGTCGAGTGAGCACCTGTTAAATCACAGACATTGCGAGCAAATTCGATCATCGCCATGTGCATGCCCAAGCAGATGCCTAAATAAGGGATCTTATGCTCGCGAGCGTATTGAACGGCCGCAATTTTACCTTCGATCCCCCGATCGCCAAATCCACCAGGCACTAAAATAGCATCGAGCGACTGTAAGACCCCGATGCCTTGCGACTCCAAATCTTCTGCGTCGATATATTCAATATCAACCTGCGTATTTGTGTGCAAACCGGCGTGACCCAGGGCTTCATTGAGTGACTTGTAAGCGTCGACTAAGTCGGTGTATTTACCGACCATACCCACCTTAACGCGGGCACGACGCTCCGCTAACTCGCGCGCCACCACATCATCCCATTCACTAAAATCGACGTCCCTGGCAGACATTCCGAAACGCTCTAAAATGTAGTCGTCGAGACCCTTCTCGTGCAGGTTTTTAGGGATTTTATAAATCGAATCTGCATCCAAAAGAGGAATCACCGCACGTTCTTCGACATTGGTGAACAGCGATATTTTCTTTCTGGCACCGTCGTCAATCTCAACAGAACACCGGCAGAGCAAAACATCTGCTTGCAGGCCAATCGACCGCAATTCCTTCACTGAGTGTTGTGTCGGCTTCGTCTTGATTTCACCCGCCGTCGGAATATATGGCACCAAGGTCAAGTGCATTAACAAGGCTCTCGACGCGCCTGCCTCTAATTTTAATTGGCGCAAGGCTTCTAAAAAGGGCTGACTTTCAATATCGCCGACCGTACCACCCACTTCAATAACGGCAATCTCGGCCCCTTCGGCACCGGCAATAACACGGCGCTTAATTTCGTCGGTGATGTGAGGAATGACTTGTACCGTTCCCCCAAGGTAATCACCCCGGCGCTCTTTCCTAAGGACTTCGTCATAGACCTGGCCGGTCGTGAAGTTATTTCGCTTCGACATCGTCGTCCGAGTAAAGCGCTCGTAATGCCCCAAATCAAGATCCGTCTCGGCGCCGTCGTCGGTGACGAAGACCTCACCGTGCTGAAACGGGCTCATGGTACCGGGGTCAACATTGATATAGGGGTCTAGCTTGAGAAGCGTGACCTTCAAACCGCGGGCTTCAAGCACTGCGGCTAGCGAGGCCGCCGCTATTCCTTTTCCTAGCGAGGAAACAACACCGCCGGTTACAAAAACGTATCGCGTCATGGACTCCACCAAAGCAAGAGGAACTGTGGGGCGGCGAACAAAGGGTTGCCGACAGCAGAGCTCCGATGGGCGTTCAGCTTACCAAAGAGTGTCCATTCGCTCAATTTACAAAACACAATTTCGGCGCGATCCAGACCGGTACTAATCCCTCTTTACAGCTGACGGTTTTATCGAACGCTTCCTGGGTGATACCCAGTCCCGCGACAGCCACGACTGAGTCGCCCTGACAGATGACAGGAATACTTCCTCGCCAGTACGGTGGCACCTCATTTTCCTGCAGGCATTGATTCAAAGTGCGCCTCGGCCGCCCTCTCAGCTTGAGCGCCTCGCCTGGCTTTGGGGCACGCAGTGAAACCACCTCCCCAGCGTTTAGACCAAAGGAGGCCTGCACCCAGTCGAGTGAGCCCCAGACACCCTGAACAGAGTGCCCCACGACGGCCTCCACACAAAAACCACCACTGGGCTTCAGCGGATAAATCTGTATGGATTGACGCCATCGTTGCATCACGAAGTGACGGTGCCGAAGCTCTGGCTGCTTGTCGGGGTCTGCTTCCAAACACTGCCGCGCAAACTCAGCAATGGTGGTATGCGGAGGCACTTGCAGATCAAGCCCGTGAAGCCAGTGGTAGATCTGGTCATGGAGCACAGCAGCATCAAGGGTCTGAAGATGAAAAGTGGGGTCGCCCACGGAAGAGACTTGGCTGGAATGCAACAATGAGGGGCGCTTGCTTATTTGAGCGAGCACCGCTGAGGACCGGGTAAAACCCGCACGGTATCCGGGCCAACGAGATTCAATGAGGGGCAAAACCTCATGGCGTAAAAAATTACGGTCAATGTCGATATTGGCGTTGCTTGTGTCATCTATGACTTCAAGGTCGTGCTGTAACACATAACGCTCAATGTCTTGTCGAGTGACAGCCAGCAGCGGGCGTAACAGCGTCGCGACACCCAATGCCCGAGTCTCGGGCATGCCGGCAAGACCTCTGGGACCCGCCCCGCGAATCAAACGAAAAAGGATGGTTTCAACTTGATCGTCGCGGTGGTGAGCAAGAAGCAATAAATCGCCTTCTCCTAGGTGCTTCTCAAATGCACGATATCGAGCGACTCGCGCTTGCGACTCAGGTGAGGCTTGAGTATCCACCTGCACCGCTTCTAGTGTGAACCCCACCTGGAGTTCAGCGGCAACCTGCGCACAATGCTCAGCCCAATGACCGGCCTCGATCTGAAGCCCATGATTAATGTGGATGGCCTCGATAGCCGGCAACCGCGCTGACCGAGAGAGTGTTACCAGCGCGTGGAGTAAGGCATGGCTGTCTGCTCCGCCCGAGAAACCCACGCAAAGTCGGCCAGCGGTTTGAAACGTCGCTACGTGCCCCTGCAGTGCAGCCAGTAACGTCATAGCGGGGTCAAGACGCGCCGTAGGCCATTAATCGCTGATAACGTGATTCCACGAGAGTTTGTGTGTCGATGGCGCACAGTGACTCCAGCTGCGCCGACACATGAGTGCGAATTCGCTCCGCCATTTCGACGACGTTTCGATGCGCCCCGCCAAGAGGCTCCATAATTGTGTTATCAACAATCCCCATCTCTTGAAGCGTCGAGGAAGTCACACCCATAGCCTCAGCTGCCTGTGGCGCAAATTCGCTGCTCTTCCAAATAATATTGGCGCAACCTTCCGGAGAGATCACGAAGTAGGTTGAATACTGCAACATGGCCAAATGATCGCCCACACCAATACCTAACGCGCCACCCGACGAACCTTCGCCAATGACGACACAAACGATCGGTGTTTTCAGTCGCGACATCACAGCCAAGTTTTGGGCAATCGCTTCGGAAATACCGCGCTCTTCAGAGTCAATGCCGGGGTAGGCACCGGGTGTGTCGATCAGTGTCACCACGGGCATATTAAATCGCTCGGCCATCTCCATCAGGCGCAGCGCTTTTCGGTACCCCTCCGGTTTTGGCATACCGAAGTTACGATAGACCTTGTCTTTGACCGCTCTACCCTTCTCTTGTCCAATGACCATCACCGGCTTGCCATCAAGTCGCGCTACCCCGCCAACAATGGCTTTGTCGTCACCAAAATGTCGATCGCCGTGAAGCTCGTCAAATTCGTCAAAGATTAGTGGAATATAGTCCATCGTGTAGGGACGCAAAGGATGCCGAGCCACACGCACGATGTCCCAAGGACTGAGGCCGTTGTAAATCGATTGTGTGAGTTTATGGCTCTTCGCCTTCAGGCGATCAATCTCATCGCTGATATTAATTTCGGAATCGTCCACTACCGATTTTAATTCTTCGATTTTCATCTCGAGCTCAGCGATTGGCTGCTCGAAATCCAGATAATTTGGATTCATTGTGACTCGCCCTATAACAAACAGCTACTATTACGACCGACACAGTTTACAAACGTAGAACGATGGCGTCATCTGTAAGATTTACGCTACGAACTTGCTTATTTTTTAAGATTTTATGAACAACACCAGTCACAGCCCACCGAGAATTCTGCTCGCGCCAATGGAAGGCGTTATGGAATCGGTCATGCGCGACATACTCACGCGTGTCGGCGGCTATGAGCGCTGTGTAACCGAATTTGTTCGTGTGTCGAGTACTGTCCTCCCACCTAAAGTCTTCTACCGCCTCTGCCCTGAACTGCGAAATGAGGGCAGAACTCAGGCGGGTACTCCAGTGTACGTGCAACTCCTTGGGTCAGATCCAGAGTTGATGGCCGCCAATGCACGGGTGGTCGCCCAATTGGGAGCCCCTGGCATCGATCTCAACTTCGGATGTCCGGCAAAAACAGTCAATAAGTCACGAGGCGGCGCGACACTCCTCCGCACGCCGGCCGCCATTTATGAGGTGTGCAAAGCGGTGCGAGATGCAACGCCGCCGGATATCCCAGTCACCGCGAAAGTTCGCCTCGGCTTCGACGACGATGGTCAGTTTGAGGACATTACCCACAATGCCTTTGCCAGCGGCATCACCGAGCTCACGGTTCATGCGCGCACGAAAGCTCAGGCTTACCGACCGCCCGCGCACTGGTCCACGCTCAGATCCATCCGCAACACCGACGGCATTCCTGTCATCGCAAATGGTGAGATCTGGACGCCCAGCGACCTCTTTCAATGCCGCAAAGTCAGTGGCTGCAACGCATTTATGTTGGCGCGGGGCGCGGTGTGTCGCCCAGATTTGGCTCGTGCAATCCTTGCCCATGACCAAGGACAGCGGGTCGATCCGATGACGTGGGAAGAAATTACCGAGCTGCTCGTGCATTTTTTCGATGCCAACGGTGCACTGTACGAACGAAAGTTTGCAATCAATCCGGTGAAACAGTGGTTGGTCTACCTACAGTACGCCTACCCACAAGCCGCCGCCTTGTTTGCACAAATCAAGCGAATCAGGGATCCTGATTCGATGCGAGCCGCATTGATCGGTGCCAACCAGTCAGTCGCGGCCTGATGATTTAAAATACTTATCTAACAACAGGACCCTTATGAATACACAGGTAATGTCCACCGGGCCCGAGTGGTTCGGTCAGCCCCGTGGCTTATTCGTATGCTTTGCCACTGAAATGTGGGAGCGCTTCTCTTTTTACGGCATGAAATACCTGCTCGTTCTCTTTCTGGTGCAGCACCACCTGTTCACCGACGGTGAAGCGCTGCGAATTTTGGGCGTCTACAGCGCATTGGTTTACGCGACACCGCTGCTGGGGGGTATTGTTTCAGATCGCTACCTAGGACAAACGCACGCCGTGAAACTGGGCGGCATCTTACTGGTTCTGGGACACTGTGCCATGGCCTTCGAGGGCATACCGGCCAGCGAAACTCTGGGCGGAGACATCGTTCGTGATCAACAGGCCATCAAGGTATTTTACTTTGCGCTTGCGCTCATTGTCGTCGGTGTGGGTCTTCTAAAACCCAACATTTCAACGGTCGTAGGACGCCTCTATAAAGACGACGACCCTCGACGCGATGGTGGGTTTACCATTTTTTACATGGGCATCAACGTGGGTGCAGCCAGCGCGGCACTGCTGTGTGGATGGCTTGCCAGTGCTTACGGCTGGTCTTATGGCTTTGGTGCGGCGGGCATCGGCATGCTCATTGGTCTTGTCATTTTTTCCCTAGGCCAAGACTGGCTTCAAGGTCAAGGTGACCCCGCGAATCCGGCGCTTTTAACCGCGCCCGCTCGCGCGTCGTTTGGACTGCTGAGCGTTCAGCACACCATTTACCTCTTAAGTCTAGTGGCCGTCTTCGTTGTCTGGATCATGCTACAAACACCCGGTGGGGTTGGTCTTATGTTACCGGTCGTTACGGCGCTCTTTATGGCGTGGTTCGCGTGGTTACTTGTCACCCAGTGTAATTCGCAAGAGCGCGGTAAGATGGGCGCGCTGTTCTTTCTCATCGTTGTAAGCACCGTGTTCTGGTCCATGTTCGAGCAGTCTGGTGGGTCGATGACCCTCTTTGCCGACCGCGCCACTGACCTGACGCTATTTGGCACAACACTTACCGCTGCACAGTTTGGTTCTGCCAACGCAATTTTTATTATCTTACTATCACCACTTTTTGCACTCTTATGGCCCGCACTGCTCTCCAACAACATTGAGCCGTCGACACCCGCAAAGTTCGGTTTTGGAATCATTCAAGTGGGACTGGGATTTGGTGCTCTGCTCATTGGCATCAGCAATCCCGACTCGGCGGGCCTTGTTTCCGCCTGGTGGTTGGTCCTGGCCTATTTCCTCCACACATCGGCAGAACTTTGCTTGAGCCCCATAGGCCTGTCTGCGGTGACTAAACTCTCAATCGCACGCTATGTGGGCGTCATGATGGGTGCATGGTTTCTTGCCAGCGCCTACGGCAGCTATCTGGCGTCCGAGTTCGCCATTTTCTTCTCCAGTGTAGGCGGGAGTGATGATGGCCGGCTTGATTTGAACGGGTTTAACGCACTGTTCAGCGAGCTACTGATCTACGGCGTCGTGGTCGGTGCCGCAGTATTAGTCGTCTCCCCACTGGTGAAACGACTCATGGGGGGCGTACGGTAGCCCTCTTCAATTAACGCCGCGTTATCGGATCGTGCTCGCGCGGCTTTGCCTGCATAAAGCGCGGGTAGAAAGGCTTTAGTGTCCGCCCTAGCCACTGTCTTGCTCTGCTCCAATCGTCACCGATCAGATACAGGGCAGGCACCAAAAACAAGCTCACGAAAAAGGCGAAGAATACGCCAAACGCAAGCGATATGACCGACGGTTTTAAGAACGCCGCAGCCTCTGAGGTCTCGGCAATAATGGGCGTCAACCCAACGAACGTGGTCACTGTGGTCAACAAAATGGGGCGGAATCTGTTTTTAGCGGCGTTAATGATGGCATCAAAACGACCATCGCCCCTCTCCTCTCGTTTCAAAATATAATCAATCAACACAAGATTGTCGTTGACCACGACGCCTGCAGCCGCGCCCATGCCAAAGAACGAAAACATGTCGAGCGGGATACCAATCAGCTGGTGTCCAAAAATAGCACCCATGTAAGCAAAGGGAATGGCAGACATAATGATGATGGGTAAGGTGTAAGACCTAAAAGCAACCGCCAACAGAACATAGATGGCCAGCATCGCAATGGAAAACAGGCGAGTCACCTCGGTTATGAATTCGCCCTGTTGCTCCTCCCAGCCCCCTTTTATAATTTGCAATGCGGGATAGCGCGCTTGTAGACCGGGTATAAATTCATCTTGTACTTTTTCGTTAATATCGCCCATCGAGTCAACATTAACGCGCGCAAAAACCTCAAAGATCCGCTGTCCGTCGCGCCGCACAATCCGTTGAGATGCCTTTCGAACGTCAATATCGGCGACGGTAGCGAGGGGAATCATCCGACCGTCTGACGTCCTAATATTTAACCCGCGAAGTGATGTTAACGTCTCACGGTCGCCCTCGGGATACCGAAGCATCACGCGAACGTCGCCGTATTGACGAGGCAGGCGTTGCACCTCTTCACCGTAGTACGACTGCCGTATCTGTCGCGAAAGATCCGCAAGTGTGACACCCAGTGTTTGAGCGCCGGGCTTTAACCGAATATTGAGCTCATCAATTTCGCCACGCTGGTTATCCCGAACGAAGAAAACATCTTCAAACGTCACTAGGTAGTTACGAAGTTCCGCCGCTGCCGATTTGAGTCGAGCTTCATTGGAGTGCGCAAATACGAAGGTGAGCACCGCCTCACCCTGATTGGCCGTGTATTGCACATTAATATTTTCAGCGTCGGGAATCTCGCCCATGGACTCCATGTACGTTTCAGCCACTTCACGCATGCTGATATTACTTTCGCCGGGTGGAGGCAGCTGAATGTATTGCTCCAACGAGTTTGCGTAGGCAAAGGTAAAGGCTCCCACCACCGGGTACTGCGCCTTTAGATCATCGCTTGCGCTATTGAGCTGGTCCATCACGGCCTCAGTGCGGCTAAAAGGGACTCCAGACGGCAGTCCCACATCAACCCGAAGCGTTTCGCTCTCCAACTGTGGGAAAAAATAAAATCGGACCCACCCGGTCGTGACTAACGCAATCGCAACGATAAAACCTGCCAAAAAGACAGCGCTCAACGCGTAACGGATTTTCAGGGCGCGCTCCAGCAGCGGCGCATAGGTGTTGCTGGCGAACGAGGTAATGCCACTGGAGATAAACCGTTGTAGGGCAAAGCCCTTAGACGATTCCTCTCGAGACGCCAGATGTCTCAGGTGCGCAGGCAGAATGAAGAAGGCTTCGATCAATGAAAACGCGAGCGCGAATGCGATGACCGCTGAGAGGTGACGTAAAAACTCGCTTTGCGGCCCCGACAGAAACGCCCAAGGGGCAAAGGCCACAACGGTTGTCAGCACCGCGAAAATCACCGGGCGTGCGACCGCAGAGGTGCCAGCGATTGCCGCATCTTCGGCCGGTAGCCCAAGATCCTCACGGTGGTGGTGAATACTCTCGCCGACAACGATCGCATCATCCACAACAATACCCAGCACTAATAAAAACGCAAACGTCGACAAGAAATTAATCGACACGTCTGCTGCAGGTAAAAATATAAAGGCCCCGATAAATGAAACGCCAATACCGACGGTGACCCATAGGGCGACCGTAAAGCGGAGTGTTAACAGCAAGATCAACAAAACAAGCAGCAACCCCATCCAAGCCGCGTCAAAGATCAACGACATCCGTGAGTCGTAAGCATCCGCCATGTCCGCAAGGCTCAAGATCTCTACGCCCTGAGGCAAGTCCGCGCGTTTAGACTCGATCCATTCATGAACCTGTTTCGAGGTTTTGGTAATAAACAGCCGGTCAGTGGGCTCGATTTGCAACATCACCGCGGGTAAACCGTCAGCCGTTGCAGACACTTCAAAGTCCTCGAAACCATCGATCACCCGAGCAACATCACCCAAGCGGATCTGTGCACCCGACGGCAATTCTCTGATAATAATTTTTTCAAAATCCGTCTGCGTGTCCGCAAGATTTTCAGCACGAAGCTGAACCGCACCGGTCGGCGTTCTCAACTCGCCGGAGGAGAGGTTGATCGACGTGGCTCGAATAGCAGAAGCCAAATCGTTGAACGTTAACTGGTAACGCTGGAGTGCCTCTTCGGACACCTCAATAGTCACTTCCTCGTTACGCGACCCACCAATATTGACATCGCTGACATGACTCAGCGACAGCAACTCATCACGAAGCTCCTCTGCCAGTCGTCCTAGGGCCTTCTCCCCAACATCACCTCGAACCGTGAGGTAATGAATCGTTTCTTTAAATTTGAAGGTTCTGATCCGCGGCGGCTCGAGGTCTCGCGGGAATGACGTAATCCCATCAACCGCATCTCTAATGTCCTCTTTAAACTGCGTTAAATCGACACGTGGCTGGGCTTCCAAGCTCACCGAACCGAAACCCTCTCTCGCCTGCGAGTTGTACCGACGAACGTTCTCTATATTTTTTACCGCCGCCTCAACGCGCTGGACGACTTGTTGCTCGATTTCCTTAGGTGACGCACCTGGCCAGGTCAACGAGACCTGCACAACGGGAATGGTCACGATCGGCTGAACTTCCTTCTCAATAGTGCTCCAGGCGATCAGTCCTGAGATGATAATGAAGATCATCAATAGGTTTGCCGCCACGGTATTGCGTACCCACCAGGCAATAAGTCCGTGCATCGTCTTAACCTGCGCTGAGCTGCACAGGATCCGCAGCGTCTTCAATAGGTGAAAGTGCCATGCCGGGCACCGGATTTCGTATTGGGGAAATAATGACTCGGTCTCCCTCTGCGATACCACTCGTCAAGTACGCAACCGTTGCCGTAGCGTGTGCCACCACGACATTTCTGACCTCAAGAAGATCCTCGTCGTTCATGATAAAGACCCGACCACCGGCTCGGAGTCCGGCCGCGGGAATGGCAATCACGTCCGTCAGCGCACGGCCGCGTATTTGAGCGGCAACAAACAGTCCGGGCGCCATGGGCATCTCGCCCTCGACCACGTCAAAGGGGCTCTGAACTTCAACGGTTCCAAAAGTTGACCGCGTGCGCGAATCCAAAGACGCATCTAATCGCACTAAACGCCCTGCCCAGCGGCGCGTCGCCCCGCCCACATCGGCTACCAGCTCAACGCTCAAACCCAAGTCATCCCCCGCCTCATAACCGATGGGCACACCCAGCGCCGCAATGTCAGCGTTCGACAGCGGTAATCGAACCTCTGCTGTATCAGTCGAAAACACAGATGCCACCGTCCGTCCGATGCTCACATACTGGCCCTCGTCGACCGCAGTTGCGGTAATACGCGCGTCAAATGGCACTGGAATTCGTGTGCGACTCAGATCAGAAACCGCGCGATCAAGCGCCAGCTCCGACGCCTCCAAGGCGCTGCGGGCCTGAATAATTTGCGGTTTCTTCAACGCCAAGTCTGAGGGATTAGCTTCGTTTGCGAGCTGTCGTTGGGCAACATCTGCGTCTGCGAGGGATTGTTCGAGCTCTAATTTGCGCCCAGCAACACGCGCTTTAGCTTCTGAAACCGCCAGCGCATAGTCACGATCTTCGACGGTGATAAGCACCTCTCCCGAACGAAAGCTTCCCCCTTCTATGAAGTTTGGAGAAACCTGAATAATTCGTCCTGACACTTCGCTGACGACATCAATTTGAACACGCGGGCGGACCTCTCCAAAGACCGTGATTTCTGCGTTACCTTCAGTGCGAAACGCCGCTTCGACATAAACGCCTATGCGGTTCACCGCGGGCTCCCCCACTTCAGGTTCGGGTGCATTTGCCATCAATCCCCAGATAATAAGTCCCGTAACAGTTCCAATAAGTAAGAGACTTATAAGAACAATGGCAACGGCAAAACACCCTCCCTTTTGTTCCGTTACCCCGCGCTCTGGATGTCGCATTCCTACCCCTAATTTCGGCACCAGTAAAGGCAGCAGAATATCACAGCAAGTCTTTGAGACACGATTTTCAAGGCATCAATTTGTCACACTGGTAGAATACGACGAATTGCACAGGAGCAAGTCATGGAAACCGATTTACCGAGAGATTATGACATTGTCGTTTATGGAGCCACAGGCTTCACCGGCGCACTGGTGGCCGAGTACCTACAAACACACCACTCAGAGATTCGATGGGCGATAGCGGGACGGTCTCTGCCCAAGCTGGCGTCTGTGAAAAAGCAGCTCGGCAATACTGAACTACCCACTATCCAAGCCGACAGCGGAAGCGATGCTGATATGGCACGTCTTGCTGGCGCGACCAAAGTCATCATTAGCACCGTCGGCCCCTACGCTCAATACGGCACGAAACTGCTTGAAGCGTGTGCGGCTGAAGGCACCCACTACTGCGACCTGACGGGCGAGCCACAATGGATGGCCGCCGTCTTTGAAAAAGTCAGTGACATGGCGGAAGAGTCAGGTGCGCGCCTCGTTCACTGCTGTGGGTTTGACAGCATCCCATCCGATCTGGGCGTATTTGTTGCTCAAAAAATCATGCGCGAGCGGCATGGTGTCTACGCCACTCATGTCAGTGGCCGAATGGGTCCGTCAAAAGGGGCTGTGAGTGGCGGTACCGTTGCGAGTATGTTGCTTGCGATGGAGCAAGGCGTGAACGACCCGGTTGCGCGTAAAGCACTGAATAATCCTTATGCGTTGTATCCTGCCGAGCTCGATCCGGGGGTCGACGGTGCTGATCAAAAAGGGGTGAAATGGGACGATAGCTTTGACAGCTGGACAGGACCTTTTGTTATGGCAGCCGTAAATTCTAAAGTGGTCCGCCGTTCAAACGCGCTCGCCAGTCTGATCTACGGGGCGGACTTCGCCTACGACGAAGCCATGCTCACGACTAACAGGCGAAGCGCACTTTTGCTTGCCGGGGGAATGGGCGCGGGCATGCTTGCCTTTGCGATTGGCCCGCTCAGAAGACTGATTGCCAAAAAGCTTCCCCAGCCGGGTGAAGGTCCCTCACCCAGTGAGCGAGAAAATGGGTTCTTCGAATTTTTTGTACACGCGAAGCATCCTGACTCGACGAAAAAAGACGTCCGTGTGGCTGTCAAAGGAAAGCGAGACCCAGGCTATGGCGCAACGTCGAGAATGATTGCGCAAGCTGGGCTGTGTCTTGCTTTCGATGATCTTGAGGTAGAAGGCGGCATATGGACACCCGCCACTGCGTTAGGCGCGCACCTTGTCGACCGCTTAGCGACCGTGGATGTCGTTTTTGAGGAGCAGGCGCTTTAACTCACTTGGGTTGGTAGCTGAACTTTTGCCCTCCCAAGGAGACTTCAAACATAAAACCGCCTTGCGACAGCGTAAAAACCGACATTCCATCGACAAATCCGTAACTGTCGACCTCGGTTATCTCGCCATTACCCGCGGTCACTGACGTACGGGCGCCTCCGCCCGTACTGACTTCAGCACTCGCCCCGGAGTTCAGGGCAATCGCAGCCGCCTGGCCACCGAACTCGAAATTACCTGACGTGAACTCTCGCATGGCACGCGCGTCCTCGAAGAAAATAATTTGCTTGTAGACCTGACCACCAAACTGCAGGCCAAGACTCAGCTGGGTCATCGTTGCCCTCCCAATGAGGTTCCCCTCTTGGTACACCGTCCCCTTGCCCTGAGCACCACCGACCAGCAAACCGACTTTCCCGATGCTGGGGAAAATTGCAAAGCCGTATGCCGCATCGATATACGAGCCTGCGCCCGCGGACCTGAACTCCTCAATAGCCAGTTGATCTTTATCGGCCCACGCTGGACTCGAAAGCGCGCAAGCGATTATAAAAACCCAGGAAAATCGCATTAACATATCGTTATACCTATGCAAAACATCTACAAAAGCGGAGAATTTACCATTCGTGATGAAGCAATGGCATCCGCGACTCAAACATCACCGTAACAAGTCTACACCTTACCTAAGGACAACGGACGATGCATCAAGTTCAGACTAAAGCAAAGACCACATCCCTCCCAGGCGCTTTGTCGACCGAAGCGATCGCTGTGCGAGGCGCACTTCTTGAGCGCGGTTTAGAAACGCCCATGATCGTGAACCCGTTAACACGCGATCAACGCTATGCCCGCATTCGTGACTCGTTTACGGTTGTTATGGAGACGCTGGGCCTAGATCTCACTGACGACAGCCTCGAAGAAACGCCACACCGCATTGCCAAAATGTACGTGGACGAACTATTTTCGGGGCTCGATTACGGTCAGTTCCCAAAGATCACGGTCATTGAAAATAAAATGAACGTTGAGGAAATGGTCTGTGTCGATAAAATTGATCTGACCAGTACCTGCGAACATCACTTTGTGACCATCGATGGTTCTGCAAAGGTCGCCTACATTCCGAGAGACAAGGTCATTGGCTTATCAAAGATCAACCGCCTGGTTCGATTTTTTGCTCAGCGGCCACAGGTCCAAGAGCGCCTCACGCAACAAGTGCTGGTCGCACTGCAGACGCTACTGGGCACGGAAGATGTTGCAGTCACCATGACCGCCGTTCACTACTGCGTAAAGGCACGCGGCGTCAAGGACGGAAACTCGACTACTCGGACCACATCGCTGGGTGGTGTGTTTAAGTCAAACCCGTCGTCACGGGCAGAATTTCTGAGCTAGGGTGTCCTGTCGCACTTCACCAGGCGATGGTCTCTCCAGCCCAATCAACATAGGAGAGCTCGCCGTCTGCGACGGCCGTGTTTAACACCTCAGTCAACTGCTGCGCCGTAAAATCCGGTGTGAATAACTGCCCTTTTGGAACCGATCGCTGAAACGGTTGCGACAGCGGAGAGTCCACGGTTCCCGGGTGGTAGGCGACAAACTTGGCTTGGCGATTGATACGTTGCGCTTCGATCGCGGCGTTTTTGAGCATCATATTGAGTGCGGCCTTGCTGGCACGGTAGCTGTACCACCCCCCAAGTCGGTTATCTGACAGGCTCCCCACACGTGCCGACAGCACAGCAACACGTGGTGCAGCGCCGTGACGAATCAAAGACCAAAACGCCGATAGCACTTGCAAAGGTAGGAGCGCATTGACCGCAAGCACGTGTTGAAAAGCAGTCACATTTAGCTCGCTAATCTTACGCTCGGGGCTAAACGCATCGCCTGACAGAACGCCATTGGTGATGACTAATCGCGACATCGGTATTTGAAGCTCTGCCAGAGTCGAGGCGATCGCCAACAGTGACTCCTCGCTATAGTCAGTCAGCACTGCTTGCACATTTGGCATTGGCTGCGGTGCGCGACTCACAACAACCACTCGTAACGTCGGGTCTTTACACCACAAAGCGGCGAGCGCCTGTGCAATCGCGCCACCACCGCCGACGATCACCGCCAGATGTGTCTCCTCAATATCCGACAACGGTTCCATCCTTTCGCATTTCAGTTGCGCCAGTCAGTACACCCGTCGCTGGGTCTCGAGTGATGGCCTGATAGCCTCCAAATTTTCCTGCGGTATCGTCGATCTTGACCTTGTGACCGCGCTCGCGGAGCGCTCTAATCGTCGATTCAGGGACTCCAGGCTCAACGAATAATGTCCCATAATCCGTCGACAGGCCCTCATCAGGGCTCGAGCCGCCATCGTGCAAAAAACGCGCAGCGTCCCCGGCCTCCTGCAGATTCATGTCGAAGTCAGCAATATTGACGAGCACCTGAACATGTCCTTGAGGCTGCATACCGCCACCCATCAATCCGAAGCTCATAAAAGGCGCCCCATTTTTCATGAGAAAAGCAGGGATAATGGTATGAAACGGCCGTTTACCTGGCGCGTACACGTTAGGGTGACTCGGATCTAATGAGAACAGCTCACCGCGGTCTTGCAACATAAAGCCTAACCCCGTTGGCACCAATCCGCTCCCCATGCCTCGATAGTTAGACTGGATCAAAGACACCATCATCCCCTCTCCATCGACAACGGTGAGGTAAGTTGTATCGCCCTCCCCTTCAAGTGAAACCGCCAGGTGTTGCGGTGCAATAACCTGATCTGGACGGATTCGAGAGAACTGCCGTTTCGCAAATTCATCGCTGAGAAGCGCATCAATTGGAATCGTCGAATACGCCGGGTCAGCAAAGGTCCCGGCCATAGCCTCAAAGGCAAGGCGTTTCGCCTCGACCATAAAATGGAACAGTTCAGGCGACCCCCGATCGAAACGACGCAGGTCGACCTGCTTTAGAATATTAAGCATCATCAGAGCCGCAAAGCCCTGACCATTGGGCGGTAGCTCATAGAGGGTGTAACCGTGGTAATCGATCCCTCTCGGCTCCACCCACTCCCCCCGATGCGTCGCTAGATCGTCCAGTGTTAAATCGGCGTCAATCAACTCAAAATAGTCAACCATTGCACGGGCAATGGATCCCTCATAAAACGCGCTACGACCGTGCTTGGCCAGTGTTGTCAGCGTCTCAGCCAAATCAGGATTTTTAAACACCGCCCCTGACTTGGGGGCAACGCCGCCAGGAAAGTAGGTCTTCGTCGCGTTATCGCGCTCTTCGATCATGGACGCCACCGCCTCAAATCGGTTGCGGTTACTCTCAAAGCCTGCGGCAATCACGGGCGTGAGAGGAAACCCATTGTTCGCATAAGAAATTGGCGCTTTGAGGACGTCACTCATCGCCAGGCGCCCCCAACGTTCGTGCAATGCAAACCAGCCATCAACCGCGCCCGGTACTGTTACTGACAGTGATCCGTGCGATGGAATGCCGACATAGTCTTTCGGCAAGCGACCCGACGCCTTTAATGCGGCAATTGAGGCTTTGAGATCCGTCAGCGATCGCGCCTTCGGCGCACGACCTGAGCCGTTGTATCCGTATAACTTTTTAGATTTTGGATCCCAGACAATCGCAAACAGGTCACCCCCTATCCCATTACCCGTAGGCTCCATCAAACCAAGCGCTGCATTCGCCGCAATGGCGGCGTCTACGGCAGAACCTCCCGCCTGCAATACGTCGATCGCAATATTCGATGCCAAGGGTTGCGCGGTTGCCGCCATCCCATTGGTCGACATGACCGGACTTCGAGACCAGTCAGCGCCAACCGGCCGCGCCCCCGGCCCAAGGTCTTGACCCAGTGCACCTGCGGTCAAAATAGCGGCCGTTAACATGACTACCCATCGCGTTATCGTCTGTTTCATGGTGAACTCACCTCAGTTACGTGGACTTAACATCACTTGTAGTAGGACACTCAGCATGTCGAATATCAAGAAGGTCGCCTTCATTGGCTTAGGCACGATGGGGTACCCCATGGCCGGTCATCTCCAAAAACACGGTCTTGATGTCTGTGTCTACAATCGCACCGAAACCAAAGCCTTTGACTGGGTCAACGAGTTTGGAGGCTCTTCGGCACCAACACCTGCAGAGGCAGCAGTTGGCGCGCACCTCGTGTTTCTTTGCGTTGGCAATGATAACGATGTCCGGTCCGTCACTGTGGGACCTGAAGGCGTTTTGTCCACCATGACTGCAGGATCCAGCCTCATTGACCACACCACGACCTCTCGGCAAGTGGCAGAAGAACTCGACATCGCGTGCCAAGAGCTCGGTGTGACATTTATGGATGCCCCCGTTTCGGGTGGCCAAACGGGCGCCGAAAATGGTGTGCTCACGGTCATGATGGGGGGTGATAAAGCGACGTTTACGCGCGTGGAGCCGGTTGTTGCACACTTTGCAAAGCACGCGCAATTAATGGGCAATGTTGGAAGCGGACAACTGACTAAAATGGTGAATCAGCTGTGTATTGCCGGCGTCCTCGGTGGAATCTCAGAGGCTTTTCACTTTGCCGAGTGCGCAGGGCTTGATATTCCCGAGGTCACCCGTGCACTCGAAGGCGGCGCTGCTCAGTCTTGGCAAATGACTCACCGTGCCTCGACTATTGCAAAGCGCGAGTACGATTTTGGATTCGCTATTGACTGGATGCGCAAAGACCTTGGCTTCGCGCTCGACGTGGCCGCTGAACTCAATCTGCACCTGCCCCTCGCCCTAAAGGTCGATGAACATTACGCTCAACTGCAAGCGGGCGGAGACGGGCGCTGGGATACCTCTGGTCTGATTGAGCAAATTCGACGTCGACGCGAGCAAATCGAGGCCTCACAGGCTGGAGGTCTGGTCACCCACACCGGTGGCTGCCACTGTGGGGCTGTTGAGTGGACCATAGAGGCGCCTGCTATTCTCAGCTCGCACACCTGTAACTGTTCAATCTGTGAGATCCATCATTACCAACACTACATTGTCCCGCGCAGTCGCTTTCAGATCACGCGCGGGGAAGACGTCCTGTCGCTTTATACCTTCGGCAGCCATATTGCAAAGCACTACTTTTGCTCGAACTGTGGGGTGAAGTCTTTTTATATCCCACGATCAAATCCCGACGGCGTTAGCGTGAATACACGCTGCCTCGATAACGCAACGATTGAGGCGGTACACGACACACCCTTTGACGGGCGGAATTGGGAAAAAAACGCAAGCTCACTCGCTCATTATTCAAAGGAGCAATGAGCCATGCGCAACAACAGTGCTGACTACTGGAATAACACACCGCTGCATGAGCTCAGTCGCGAGCAGTGGGAAATGCTGTGCGATGGTTGCGGGAAATGCTGTTTACACAAACTGCAAGACGAGGACACCAACGAGGTCTTTTACACGCGGGTTGCCTGCAAACTACTCGACACTAAGTCGGGTGGGTGTCAGGACTATGATCAGCGATTTTCACGTGTGCCCGACTGCATGGACGTCGCTAAAATGTTACCCAGTGAAATGGCGTGGTTGCCAACCAGCTGCGCCTATCGTCTCCGTGCGGATAACAAACCGTTGCCGCAATGGCACCCTCTGATCACTGGACTGGTGTCTTCAGTCCACAAGGAGGCCAAAAGCATCAGAGGCCAGGTCGTATCGGAAGTCGACGTCGATGAAGCGGACTTGGAAAATTACATTATTCGCTGGATTGACGCTTAAGTCGGCGGAACGTAGTACCCAAGCAATCGTGGATAGCCACTTTTTGTGCGTCGGCTAAACCGAGAATCCCATACGTCCCAAACGGTTCCATCCCTGACCGCCATCATGTGACGAGGAATCACGGCGATGTAACGTCCATCGCGGGGTATGTCGGGCAGGTAAGCATTTTTCGTAAGCTGCAGCACCCACCCTTTGCTCGTCAGATACAGGTAGTGCACTGGCGTCATAACACCATCGGAGATCGAGGGGTACAACCCGCCGGTCATCGTCTTCTGCAGGTGCGCCAGATCCTGTCGAACGTGCGCGTAAGACTCGCCAGTGACCAGACAAATAGAGCGCACAACGCAGTCAGAACGACCGCGAAAGCCCGCTTCGTCCCTCCCCCCATCGTGTTGTACAAAATCCAACACTGCGCGCGTCCCATACTGTGTAATTAGTCTTAGTTCGGAATACCATGACTTCTGGATCAACTTTTAGGCGCTGCCGTGACAATAACTTTTAGCGATATTGAGCAAGCACATCATCGAATTAAACACCTCGTTGTGAAAACACCCCTCTTGAATTCACCGCGGCTGGACACTATTGCAGGGCGACGCCTTTGGTTAAAAGCAGAGCCTCTACAGGTCACAGGGAGTTTTAAATTCAGGGGGGCCTGCAGTGCCATCAGCGCATTAAGTGAAGATGCCCTCACCCGCGGGGTGATCGCTTATTCATCCGGTAACCATGCGCAAGGCGTGTCGCTCGCAGCATCTATTTTCAACACCTCAGCAACGATCATCATGCCGCACGACGCCCCAGACAATAAGGTTGCCAACACGCGACGCTATGGCGCCGAGGTCATTCAGTATCGTCGGGGAGAGGAGAGTCGAGAAGCGATTGGCGCACGCCTTGCAAGCGAACGCGGTTTGACCTTAATCAAACCGTACGACGACCCATACGTGATTGCGGGTCAGGGCACGGTAGGTCTTGAACTTGCGCAACAAATTGTCACACAAAAATTATCGACCACTGCGGTGCTGAGCTGTTGCGGCGGTGGGGGCTTAAGTGCCGGTATTGCGACTGCGCTTCAGGCCACACTCCCTAAGGTCAGACTACACACGGTTGAGCCAAAAGAGTTTGACGATACCGCGCGCTCGCTTGCACTGGGCTACCGTGTGGCCAATGCGACTGAGCGTGGCTCGATCTGCGACGCCATCATCACACCCACACCGGGCGAACTGACGTTCCCCATACTGCAAAACTTGGCCGGTGAAGGCTTAGTCGTGAGTGACGATGAGGTCTTACAAGCGATGTCCCACGCGTTCGACACCCTTAAAATTGTTGTTGAGCCTGGCGGTGCCGTCGCACTCGCAGCCGCACTTTTTAGTGATCATCTTCCGGACTGCACGGACTTGGTCATCGTTTTATCAGGCGGCAATGTAGACCCGCGTTTATTTAAAAAAGCGTTAGTAACGACGGAGTAAAATAGCCAGCACTTCCCTTGTGACAAAATACCAAATCCGGTGATCTACCCCTATTGGGGCGACGTATCTTCAGCGTAGTCCAGTGGTGTGGGAACGGCCGGAGCTCCGGCGTTTGACGTTCAGCAGTGGCGTAGTGGTGTCAGCGCATTGTTGATCGGCAAATCGGATCTTTCCCCTCTGCAAATGATTTTTCGAGAGGGAGAACACCATGAGCGATGACGGTAGCTGGGGCTTGTTAGCATCCCAGTCAGATGAGGATGCGCTTCGAAGCCGTATTAAGCAGGATTCAGACAGCTTCCACGCTGATGTTGCCGCACGCGAAATCCATTGGCAAAACCCATCCAGTGGCGCGTGGCTTGCACGCGCTGATGCGGGTCCTTGGCAAGGCTGGGATGCCCTCGGCGAAGACACAAGCCTTAACGCAGATGCATGGACCCCTTGGAGCAACGTTCTCGATCAAAGCGCAGCGCCTTACTATCGATGGTTTGTTGGCGGCCAAACGAACGCCTGTTTTAATCTGGTGGACCGGCATCTTTTACAAGGTCGCGCCGACAAGACCGCCATTATTTTCGAAGGTGACCGCTGGGACCCGTCAAAGAACGAAGGCCGTGGCGGACCAGTTACCGAGCAACACTTTAGTTATCGCGTATTATTCGAGGAAATCATTGCTCGGATGCACGTACTTAAAAGTCTCGGTCTGCAAACCGGTGACCGAATCGCCTTTAATCTGCCCAATATTCCAGAGCAAGTGTTTTACATGCTTGCGGCGCAAAGGCTCGGTATTGTTTACACGCCCGTATTCGGCGGGTTTTCCGCGAAGACGTTATCGGATCGAATTCACGACGCCGGCGCCAAGCTGGTGATCACAGCCGACGGTGGCTATCGAAATGCCGAGGGTGTTGCCTATAAAGGAACCTACACCGACCCGGCTCTTGACAACTACATTCCCCGCGAGACCGCCCTCAACACGCTTAAGACGGTGTTAGACAATTACAACCTGGGCAATCTTGCGCGCGTGCTTTACGACGATGTGCATGCCTCATTAGAAGGCGAGATTACGCTTGAGCGGTCCGACGTTATGCGTGAGCTTGGCGCGTCACTGGCTCAGCAAAATGCGGTCGCCGCCGAGCTTGCCGCCGAATTAAGAACAGCGGTCGCCCGGCAACTTGCAGATGCGAAGCATGACGTAGAGCACGTCATTGTTGTGCAGTACACCGGTCAAGAGATTGTTGAGCACGAGCGCGATAAACTCTCCGACGACTTAGTGGCTAAGGCAAAAGATCAAATTGCAAAAGACTTGGGGCTCGACGCCTTTGAGCGACTCGCCAACGATGCCCCGAGCGCACTGTGGTCGAAGCTCAACGGCGTGCTCCCCGCCGTTAGCGTGGACGCAAACTTTCCGCTATTCATCATCTACACCTCAGGATCAACGGGAAAGCCCAAAGGCGTTGTCCACACGCACGGCAGCTGGTTAAGCGGCGTGAGTCACACCATGCGGACCGTATTCAATGCGACGCACGATGACACCTTGTACGTGATTGGTGATCCGGGCTGGATTACGGGTCAAAGCTATCTGATTGCCGCGCCCCTTGTGCAAGGAATGACCACGGTCATTGCTGAGGGATCGCCCTTGTTCCCGCATGCCGGTCGTTTTTCGTCCATTATTGAGCGCTACAAGGTCACCCTGTTTAAGGCCGGATCCACGTTCCTCAAAGCCGTAATGACTGACCCCGCAAGTGCCCGCGAAATGGCGGATTATGATATGTCTTCACTGCGGGCAGGCACCTTTTGCGCCGAGCCGGTATCACCCGCAGTACAGCAATTTGCAATGGACAATATTTGCAAACATTACATTAATTCCTATTGGGCAACCGAGCACGGTGGGATTGTCTTCAGCTGTCCTTGGGGGGGCTACAAGCCCTTGGCGTCCGACGCAAAAACATGGGCGCTACCCTGGATTCAAGCCGAAGTAAGAATTGCCGAGACCACGGCTACTGACGGTACGGTGACCGCTTGGCGAACCGCAGAGTCCGGCGAAAAAGGTGAGTTGGTGATTACGCAGCCTTACCCTTACCTCGCGCGCACACTGTGGGGCGATGCTGACAATTTATTTGAGCATCACTGGTGTGGCGACATTGCACGATTTAACGACGTGTACTTCAGCCGCTGGGACGGCGAACTCACCTACACACAAGGCGATTATGCGCGCCAACACGAGGACGGTGCATACACGCTCCACGGACGCTCCGATGACGTGATCAACGTCTCGGGGCACCGCATTGGAACCGAGGAAATCGAAGGGGCGATTTTGCGCGATAAAACACTGCGAGAAGACTCCCCCGTCGGCAACGTGGTCGTGGTTGGTGCACCCCATGATGAAAAAGGTGAGACGCCCGTCGCATTTCTTGTGGCAGCCGCGGGTCGAAAACTATCAGACGATGACCTCGCGCGACTCCAGTCCTTAGTGAGATCAGAAAAAGGGGCCACCGCAGTCCCCTCTGACTTTTTAGTCGTGTCGGCATTCCCAGAGACACGCTCCGGAAAATACATGCGGCGGACCCTCAGATCGATACTACTGGATCAACCGTTGGGTGATATTTCCACACTGAAGAACCCGGAGTCGGTGGAAGAAATCAGAACGGCTGTTGCCCAGTGGAAGGACTTTGGAAGCCTCACTCAAGCACGGCGCGTTGTGCAAACGTGGCGCTATTTGCGCGTGGAAACACACGAAGTCGCACCCGGCCACCTGGTGGCCCTTGTGGTGATTAACAGTCCACCCGTGAATGCCTTGAGCGAACGAACGCTCGATGAGCTCCACACCGCGCTGTCTCAGCTCGCGCACCAAGAAGATCTTTCAGCAATGGTGGTTACCGGTGCTCGCAACACTTTTGTCGCCGGTGCTGACGTGAAAGAACTGCTAAAAATTGGTGAGAAAGGAGATTTAGAATCCGCCCAAACACTGCCAAACGCAGCGCAAACCGCGTTTGCCACCCTCGAAAACCTCGACATCCCGATCATTGCGGCCGTAAACGGTCCAGCTTTAGGCGGTGGTAACGAGCTGGTACTGGCGTGTTCGCATGTGATTGCGGCAAAACATGCCGAGTTTGGACAGCCAGAGATTAATCTTAATTTATTGCCCGGCTATGGCGGCACCCAAAGACTGACGCGAAAGTTGTTCGACGCTCACGGCGTTGATGGCGCAGCAGAGGCGCTGCGCATGATGCTAGACGGTCGCACTATCGATGCTGAATCTGCATTACGAATCGGCCTCATCGACGATATCGTCACCACAGAAGGACTCTCGACCGTTGAAGCGGCAATGGCCGCGTTACGGGATCATTTTGCAGGTGGTGATGCATTAAAGTCTTCGACTGCGCGTCGCCAAAAGCTAAAGGCACAACGCGAGCAGCCCCTGGACATTGACGCGTCAATCGTTGCACATGAAGGCGTTGTCCGCGCCCTAAATCAGATCCGTAACAGCGGTCGAGAGAAGCCGGCTGATTTCATCATCACCGCAATGCTCACAGGCGCTCAACAGGGTCAATCGGCGGGACTGACACTCGAAGCAGAGCTGTTCGCTCAAGGTGTCTGTGACCCGGAATGCGGGCCCACGGGCATATCTGCATTTCTTGAAAAGCGCAGCGCACCGCTGCCGTCCAAGCCCAAGGAGGTGCAGCCAGACGCAAGCGCCGATGAGCGCGCGACGCTCATCGAAGCGGGCAGACTGCTTCCTATGGGTGCGAGTTTTTTCCCCGGCATCACGCCCATACCCGAGTATCAACTTGGCTACGGTGTCATGCGGTCTCACCACGATGGCAGACCACTGCACGGAGACCCTGAGGTCGCCGAGAAGGAACTGGTATTCCCCACACCCAAGCCCCGCCCCAACGAGGCATTGATCTATATTCTCGCCTCAGAGATGAACTTTAACGACATTTGGGCGATTACCGGCATTCCGGTATCACCCTTTGACGCCAGAGACGCCGACGTCCAAGTCACCGGCTCAGGGGGCGTCGGTCTTGTCGCACAGTTGGGACAAGACTTGGTTCGGGAAGGCCGTCTCTCGGTAGGCGATATCGTCAGTGTTTACTCGGGTCAAAGCGAGCTGATGTCGCCAGACCAAGGTCTTGACCCCATGGCCGCCGATTTTCGAATCCAAGGCTATGAGCAAAACGACGGGACACACGCCCAGTTTTTGACTGTTCAGGGACCTCAACTTCACGCCAAATTACCGGGTCTTAGTATCGAAGAAGCAGGCTCCTATGGCCTTACTATGGGAACCATTCACCGCGCCTTGTACAACACACTCGCCATCGAGCCCGGCAAGCGACTATTTGTCGAGGGCGCATCGACCGGCACCGGCTACGACTGTCTCAGAAGCGCATTGTCGTCAAGCTGCCGTGCACTGGGCATGGTGTCCAGTGACAGCCGCGGTGAACGCGTTGAAGCCGTTGGCGGTCATGCGATCAACCGAAAGGACGACCGCTGGTCTGACATCTTCACGTCGGTTCCCGACGATCCGTCGCAATGGGGCGCTTGGGAAGCCGCGGGTGACGCATTCGTTGCTGAAGCCGAAGTGCTTGCGGGTGGGCAAATTGACTACTCCGTCTCGCACGCAGGCGAAACCGCCTTTCCGCGCTCTTTTCAGTTACTTGGCGAGAACGGCGTGCTCACGTTTTACGGTGCCTCATCGGGCTATCGCTTCACCTTCATGGGTAAATCAGGCGCTACAACGCCGGCCGTACAATTCTCAAAGGCGGGGCTACGCGCAGGTCAATCACTGTTGGTGGTTTACGGCCCGGGTGCCGAGGATGGCATCGTCGATCCAGTCGCTATTGAAGCCATCGAGGTGGGGTGTCAACGAGGCGCACAAGTCGCGGTTCTGGTCGACACCGTTTCGCAACGTGAATTCGTATCGTCTTTGGGCTTTGGTACCCAAATGAAGGGCGCAGTCAGCATCGAGGAAATCGAGCGACGGCTCGGAGACGATTTTGACCCACCCGGCCCGTTTCAGAAAATGCCGAATCCGTTTACCGAGTCCGCTGCATTCAAAGAGTCGGTGCGAGCCTTCTCTGATCGCACACTGAAGCCCGTCGGATCGGCTATTGCACCACTTCTGCGTAATACGCTCGACAAGCGCGGTCTTCCTGACGTGGTGTTTGAGCGCGCCGGCCGCGACGGACTTGCACTCGCTACCTCACTGGTTAAGCCCAACGTGGGCAAGGTCGTTTACTCAGAAGACTTAAAGGGTGCTCGATTCAGCTTCTACGCGCCACAGGTGTGGATGCGACAGCGTCGCATTCTAATGCCCACTGCGGAAATCAGAGGAACACACCTGAACACCTCTCGGGAATTCGCAGAGATGCAAGAGCGAATTGCTGCCGGTCACATTAATATTCTTCCACCGACGATCATTCCGATGGAAGACGTGCCACAGGCTCACCAGGCGATGTGGGAGAACCGACACGCAGGGGCGAACTACGTTGCTATGCACGCACTGCCACGAACAAATCTAAAGTCGCGCGATGAACTCTATCGCGCCTGGGCAATCCGCGACGCATTGGACCGCGGAGAGACCCTTACTAAAGTAGAAACCGGATCAGCAGGAGCACTCCGATGAATGATTTGAGCGATATACCCCAAGACCTGCTGACGCGGTCCGTCGCTGGGCGTCGGCTCGATAAAAAGTGCATTATCTTGACCGGTGCAGCGGGCTCGATTGGCAGCTTCATTACGCGCCAACTGCTTCGCGAAGGCGCGCGTGTAATGCTCACCGGGCGAGACCAAAGTAAACTCGATGGATTTATCGAAGACCTCGTCGATGAGGGCTTCGAGCATGGGACAATGGTCAGTGCAACCGGCGACTGTGCGGACCCTGCGGTGTGTAGAGATATCGTTGCAAAGACGGTCGATGCTTTTGGCGCAGTCGACATTTTGGTCAATAATGCCGGTGCGGCAGGTCCCAAGTTCACGCTTCGAGATATTCCCTTCACCGATGCTGAAAAACGTGAGGCCGATTCAGATCAGACCATGTTTGAGTCTGCAATGAACCTGCTTGGCGCGCCTTGGAATATGGTTCGTGCAGTGGCGCCTCACATGGCCGCAGGCGGCAGCATCATTAACGTTTCCACTATTTTTTCACGTACGCACTACTACGGCAGAATTCCTTACGTTGTTCCAAAATCTGGGCTTAATGCACTTGGCAAAGGCCTCGCACTCGAACTCGGAGAGAGTCAGGGTATTCGGGTAAACACTCTCTTCCCGGGTCCTATTGAGTCCGAACGCATCGAGAGCGTCTTCGCGCGCATGGATGAACTTCAGGGTGTCGAGCCCGGAAGCACCGGTAAAGAGTTTCGCGACTTAATGATCACGACACGAACGTCGGACGGTGGTCTTGAGTACAAGTACCCCACACCCACAGACGTCGCGTCTGGCATTGTCTGGCTCGCCTCAGACGAATCTTCCGCACTCTCCGGTCACCACATTGAAGTCACCAACGGAATGCAGGTGCCGGCACAAAGCCGTTCGCAGCTTGTATCCTGGCCGGATAAGCGACTTGAGGACCTCTCAGGCCAGGTTGTCCTGATACTGGGCGGTGATGACTATCACGAGGCGGTTACGTTTGCTGAGCGACAAATGCAAAGTGGCGCGCGGGTCATGTTGGCCTTCCGTAATCTCGGCACTGTAGGGCATGCGCGATCGCTTGTTCAATCACGAAGCCTCGGAGATGTTCAGCTGTCGCATCTTGATCCCTTGCGTCGCGAATCGGTCGACCGCTCGATCCAACTCATCGACGATCAGTTTGGCCGTCTCGATGGCGTCATATTACTGCCGCAGAAACCCAACGGTGAATACGGTTATTCCCTGTGCACCGCGAGTGACGAGGACGTTGCCAATTTTGTTCGTGACGAGGTTGTTGCGCCGGTTGCGTTTGCGTCGAGTTTTGCACGTAATTTAGACCGTTACTTTGGTAAAGATGAGTCACCCGCGATTGTTTACGTCACGAACCCATCGGACGGACACGGCAATCTGATGAACGAAATCATTCGAGCCTCTGTCGAAGCCTTGATTCGAGGCTGGCGTCATGAAGACGAGACGCTTGCTAACGCAGGCGATCTTGAGTGGGCTGTTCAGCCCAATCAGATGGTTCGTTACGACACCGAGGATAAAGAAGCGCTCACGTTTGCGGCTGATTGGGCAGCGACGCTCACTAATCGGGTGCGCAAAATGGATTCGATTAATCTCTGGCTACCCAAAAGCATTAAACGATCGACGGGAAAAAGCGCCATGCCCTCCTCGATCTCGCGAGTCCTACCCGGGCTGCATAAGGGGCGAACCGCTGTCATCACCGGCGGTAGTCTGGGCATTGGCCTGCAGCTTGGACGCTTCTTGGCCATCGCCGGGGCGCGTGTTCTTTTAAGCGCACGAAGCGAAGGCAAACTTGCTGAGGCACGCGACGAAATTATTGAGGAGCTTCGCAATATTGGGTATCCGCGTCCAGAGAGCCGCGTGAAAATATTGGGCGACATTGATGTGGGCGATCCAGAGGCTCTGAATCGGCTACACGACCACGCGGTAGCAGAGCTCGGGCACGTTGATTTCCTGATTAACAATGCAGGAATTTCGGGGGCCGAAGAAATGGTGGTTGATATGACCCGGGCCGACTGGGATCGGACCATGGAAGCCAACCTGATCTCGAACTATTCGCTAATTCGCAAGTTCAGCCCAGCGATGAAGGCCGGTGGCAAAGGCTCTATCTTAAATGTCTCGAGCTACTTTGGTGGCGAGAAATATGTTGCCGTTGCATATCCTAATCGCGCCGACTACGCAGTTTCAAAGGCCGGTCAAAGGGTGCTTGCAGAAATTCTTTCTCGACATCTTGGACCTGAAATCCAGATCAATGCATTGGCCCCGGGTCCGGTTGACGGTGCGCGGCTCCGCGGCTCCGCCGAAGCGCCTGGACTGTTTGATCGTCGTGGACTCCTCGTTCTTGAGAACAAGCGTCTCAATGAGGTCCACAAGTCCATTCTCTCAGCTATGGACATGGGGTTTTCAGCCGATGACGTCCTGCTGCTGGCCAATAACGCGATCGACGCGTTGCCTGATCTCGATTCATTTCCAAAACCAATTGCACGTCTGATAATGAAGATTCGCGATTCGGGTGGGCTGGGCAGCTCTTCGTCCTCCCTAATGCATCTGGGTATCGCCACAAAGCTGACGACTCGACTGGTCAGGGCCGGTATTTTAAGCGACGAGCAACGCGAGCAGTTCCTCAGCGCCTTTGTCGATGCGCCCGCACCGTTCTTCGACTTCTCTGAAACCTCTAAACAGGCTGAGCAAATCGAGACGGGCATCCTGAACCGACTGCACTTGCACAAAATGCCTACAGACGAACAGGTGGGTCTATCGACCGTTTTTCACTTGGCGGACGACATTGTCAGTGGAGAGACCTTTCACCCCTCCGGCGGGCTCAAATTTGATCGCTCAGTCACCGAAGGCGAACTGCTTTTACCCCCTAACGAAAGCGAGATTGCCAAGCTCAAAGGCAAGCGCGTCGTGCTTCTGGGTGATGCCATGCGCAACGAGATGACCGAGATTGCCAATGGTTTCCTCGCTCAAGGCGTCGAGAAACTGTGGGTGTTGACACGCAGTGAGGCGTCAGCCTCGGCCATGAAACACGCTGTCGAGAATCCTAATGCTGTGGCAATCGAGTGCCGAGCCATTGGTGATGAACTTGAGACCAGTCTCGACGACATTCTACGACATGAGGGTGGTTACGATGTTGTGGTGAGTAGCCCATTTGAGCGATTACCACTCAATGCGCTTGCAGCAAACGCAAACGAACCGTGGGATCGGGTTCTGAGTGACGAAGAGTTTAGAAAGTTGGTCCACGATCAGCTGACCCATCATTTCCGGATCGCGCGAACATCAGCACTGGTGCCAAACTGTCAGATCGTGCTGATCACTCCAGAGACGTCTCTGGCGTCGACGCGAGAGGAGTTTGCTCTCGCACTGTTTGTGAAAAACTCACTGCACGCATTCACCGTGACGCTGGGCGTTGAAGGCGAACGCCTTCCCACTGTACCGGCGATTAATCAAGTGCAACTGACGCGACGGGCGCATACGGAAGAGCCCTCGAATGACCAAGAGCTTCAGGAGGAAATGGTACGACTGGTGCACGCTGTGCTGCAGTGCTCGGTCCCCGCGCCCACACCGTCGGATAGCCGATACCTTTCAAAAATCTTCCGAGGCAATGCAGTAACGGTGTAGCTCTGGGCAGGGTGATCATCGAAACCGGGGCTTTGCCCCGGTTTTTTTTTGCTGTTCTTACACTGCTCTTTTCTGAGTACTTTTCTTTGCACCGGCCTCTGATACTAAGTAGTCTCAAACGAGCTAATAAAAAAAGAACAGGCTTATGACACAAGGCGGTCCCGCACTCCCGTTCAGCACAAAGCTTTTTTATGGCTTCGGCTCGATTGCCTACGGCATTAAAGACAATGCCTTTGCCTACTTCCTGTTGTTTGTCTACGTTCAAATTTTTGGCCTTGCGCCTGAGCTGGCAGGACTTGCCATTCTGGTCATGCTGATTTTTGACGCCGTATCAGACCCACTTATTGGCTATATTTCAGACAATACACGGTCGCGTTGGGGTCGCAGACACCCGTTTATGTACGGATCGATTATTCCTGTTGCACTCACCTTTTTCTTGATTTGGGATCCCCCCGCGGGCGCCTCGGATCAGACCCTGTTCTGGTATTTATTACTCATGGGCATTGGGATTCGCACAACGATTACGCTGTACGAAATTCCCAGTACGGCTCTCGGACCTGAGCTCACACAAGACTACGTTGAGCGAAGCTCTCTGATTGCGTTTAGGGCATGGTTTGGTTGGTGGGGCGGCCTCATTATGTGGAACTTACTGTGGTTATTTGTGGTCTACAGTAGCCTCAGTGGTACTGAGGACGCGCGGTATAATCCCGAAACGTGGGTCGTCTACGGAATCGCTTGCAGCATCGTCATGGCGCTTGCCATCTTAGTGACCGGTATTGGGACCCATAAACACATCCCCAATTTGCACATCCCCGAACAAAGGCCCGAGAGCGTCCGCGGCCGTCAGATCAAAACAGTCATTAAAGACATATGGCTCACCCTCAACGTCAGTCGCAATTACCGTATTTTGTTTATCGCCTACATTGTGTGCAAGGCCGCCTCAGGACTCTTTACTAACCTGACCCTTTTTTACTACAGCTATTACTGGGAACTCGAAGCGATCGATATTCTTACGATCGGAATGACGTTGTTTATGGCACCCGTATTGGGGTTGAAGCTTGCACCGTTGTGCACGCACTTGTTTGGCAAGCGAAACACCGCCATCGGCTTTTTTGCCGCTTCAATGGTCATGGAAAACGCGTTGATCCTCCTGCGTGTGCTGGACCTACTCCCGGCTAATGAGTCCCCCCTTATTCTTGCCTTTGTGCTGATCTGTCACTTTGCTGCCGTAACCAGCATTATCGTTGCCGGAACTGCAGTGGGGTCGATGGTTTTTGATACCGTCGAAGAGGTCGAGACCGCCACACAGAAGCGTATGGAGGGCACGTTACTCGCGGCTCGCTCGTTCGCCGAGAAGTGCATGGCTGGCCTTGGCGCCTTTTCGGCAGGCCTCATTTTAAGTTTCGCGGCGTGGCCAGAAGAGGCGACGCCCGGACGGGTCGCGCAAGTAACGCTCGATACTGTAGGGATCTATACCGTGATCGCCTCGACCTGCCTTTGGCTCCTTGGACTGTTCTTCATCAGCAAAGTAAAAGAAGATCGTGCAACACATGCCGAGCGTCTGTCAGATCTTACGAGAAGCGTCCAAGACAACTAACGACGATACCACGCCTCATGGCAGCCATCGTGCATCAGCGTGGCATCGCTTGCGTCGCGCCCGTTTTCGCAACCTGATGCCATGGCAATGACGGTCACACAGTGTTGGCGGCGGTAGCCGCGGGGTCTCTGGGCTCTCTTTGCATGTTCCCTAGGCGCTCTTTGCACTATCTCTGAACCAGTAACTCGAAGTATATTCTTACTTCTAAGACCTTTGCAGGAAAGACGCTCATGACCCTTAAAACCTCCTTGCTCTTTACACTGGCAATTCTCACAAGCACATTGGCGCACGCCCTACCCGCTGACGTCAGCACGAAAGTGGCTGCAGTCATGCCAAAAGTTGTGACGTGGCGGCGTGATTTTCACGAACACCCAGAGCTCAGTAATCAAGAATTTCGAACGGCAAAAATTGTTGCAGACCACCTTCGTTCGCTCGGCATGGAGGTCGAAACCGAAGTGGCGCACACCGGTGTCGTTGGGACGTTAAAAGGTGGTGACGGACCTGTGGTTGCGCTCCGAGCAGACATGGACGCGCTCCCGGTCACAGAGCTGGTCGACCTCCCCTTTGCGTCAAAGGTCAAAGGCGTCTACCAAGGTCGTGACGTTGGAGTGATGCACGCCTGTGGTCACGACAATCATGTTGCGATCTTAATGGGTGTGGCCGAAGTTCTCGCTGGTATGGGCGATGACCTGCCGGGCACAGTGAAGTTTATCTTTCAACCTGCAGAGGAAGGCACACCCGACGGATCAGTGGGTGGTGCAGAACTGATGATGCTGGAAGGTGTTTTCGAAAATCCACGCCCAGACGTGGTCTTCGGTCTGCATGTATTTCCGTTTCCCGTAGGAACGATCGCCACACGACCCGGTGGTCTAATGGCGTCGTCAGACCGACATCAAATAACCATTAATGGAAAACAAACGCATGGCGCAGTCCCATGGGCCGGCGTCGACCCTATTGTCACCTCAAGCCAGGTGGTTTTAGGGTTGCAGACCATTGTCTCGCGACAGATTGATGCAACACTCACCCCCTCCATCGTCACGATCGGTCGAATCGAGGGTGGTGTCCGCAACAACATTATTCCCGAGTCAGTCGAGCTCGAGGGCACCATTAGAACGTTTGATGCCGCGACAAGGCTTGATATTCATGACCGCATTCGCCGCACGGCAACCAGTATTGCCGAGGCGTCGGGCGCAACGGCCGACGTGCAGATTGACATGGGCTATGGCGTCACACGCAACGACCCCGAGCTCTTTCGACAAATGTCGCCGACCTTGGAGGCAGTTGCTGGAGACCGTTTCATAGAAGCGACGCAAACCACCACGGCGGAAGACTTCTCTTACTTCGCCAATGAAGTGCCCGGTTTGTTCTTATTCCTTGGTGTGGCGCCAGAGGACTCCAGTCTCATTCACCCCAACCATTCACCGCGGTTCTACGCTGATGAACGAGCGCTCCCGGTAGGCGTCGAGGCACTGACGTCGATGACGCTCGACTACATGATGGCCGATCAATAGATCAGTCCTCGGTAAAAGCCTCCCGAAGCTGACGTTTGAGAATTTTGCCAATGTCACTTCGGGGCAGTTCATTCATGAACGTGACCCCTGCGATTGCCTGAATACTGCTGAGTCGGCCGTTGGCTTCACGCCTAATGTCATCCTCTGAGCGCACGCTACTGGATTGTTTAACGACGAACGCCCAAGGCGTCTCACCCCAGTGATCTGAGGGTCTGGCCACCACGGCCGATTCAACAACATCGGGCGCCGCGTTCAGAGCTTGCTCAAGGTCAGTCGCGTAGATATTTTGCCCGCCGGACAGAATCATGTCTTTTATTCGATCGCTCAAAAACAGCCAGCCGTCCTCATCCAGATAACCCACGTCACCAGATCGGTAGAAAAGCTGGCCGTCCTCATCAAACCAATGCATCGCTCTGGTGGCTTCCTCGCGATTAAGATAGCCATCGCTCATAATGCCCGTGCGGCCCACAATTTCTCCCGCCTCTAGGGGACCCAACTGCTCACCGTTCTCGCCCAAAATTCTGAGCTCGCCGCCAGGCTGAACCTGACCCACGGACGCGAGTTTCCCCAATTCGGCCGCTTTACGCGCCACCAACGTGGTTGCAACACCGCCCTCGGTAAGGCCGTAGAACTCCAGAAGCTGCGCATCAGTGTCGGCAAGAATTTTCTCTTTCATGGCCGCCGATAGCGGTGCACTGGTGGACAACAGCCACCGGACACTCGTCCAGTTAGCCGAAGTATGGTTCTCGGCAGCCCACATTCGCTGATACTGAACAGGAACAAGCATTGCATGGGTGACTTGGTAGTCTCGAATCAGCTCATTGGCCCGCTCAGCATTAAACTTTCGCATGATAATTTGGGTCGCGCCGACCCAAACAGAGGGCCACCACGTTGTAATGGTCGTGTTGGAGTAGAGTGGCGTGCTGGTCAAAACCGTCGCACCTTCAAAATCCATTGCTTGTGTGCCAGCAATCAGTAAATGACGCGCCAAATGACTGTGGATAATGCCCTTGGGCATTCCCGTTGTACCGGAGCTATACAGAATGTCGTACTCCTCATCGTGCGCCATCTGAATATTCGGAGATGCGGTCGGAAATTGTGCGGCCCAGACCCTGTGATCGCTGAACAGGTCGCACGCACGCTCAAGGGCAAATCGAAGCTCTGATCGAATACTGGGCAAGTCCAAAAACTGATCAAGCGCCGCCCCCCGATAATCGTCCGAGACAAAAAGCCCCTTCACCGCACTGTCTGCTAGCATATTTCGCTGTGCTTCGGGCGTGGCCGTACTGGGCACGGGCACCATACTCGCACCTGCGCATAAAATGCCGGTCATGACTTCCGCGCACTCGACGCTGTTGCGTGACAGCACAGCGACTCGATCACCTTTCCCAATACCCGCAGCAATGAGTCCATTGGCAATACGAAAAACGTGATCGATACTGACTTCGTTGGAGCGCCCCACGCCGTCGATGACATAAGCCAGTGCTTCGGGTCGTTGTTGGCGTCGGTGTGCGAGCCGTTCACAGAGCGATAGTGTCACGCGTTATTCCGTGTATTCGTTCATTATTGATGTTTTTTGGTTGTTGTGACCTTATCAAAGGTTAGTGCTCGTCGCAGTCAGAAAAATAAGACGCCGTTAGACTGAACGAAGACTGCCTTTTGCCCGTAAAACACAGACCAGTGACAGTTTCGGGAGTGCACCATGGGCAAAGATAATGATTCTTCACCGAGCAGTAAGTCGTCAAAGTTCATCGACCGGTTTGACGATGTTGTGTTGGGGATGTTCGCGTTTGCCGAAAGGGGACTGTTGCTGCTCATCGGTGTCCTTGCCATTGTTGCTGTGACCTTTGAACTTGGAGGATTAGCCAAAACGGGTGATATTAATCTCGCAGACCTACTGCTGTTGTTTATCTACCTCGAAGTACTCGGCATGGCCTACGCCTACTATTCCACCCACAGCGTGCCAGTCACCCTGCCCGTCCTCATCGCTATTACCGGCATCACGCGACTCATTTTGCTGAGTAAGGACTCGGAACCGACACAACTGATGTATGAAGCGGGCGCGGTCCTACTGTTAGCAATCGCCTACGGTGCGCTCACCTGGGCAAGCCATCAATTTTCAAGGAAGTAATCCTTTAGCGAGGGCTTTTAGCCTACACGCAGACTGTCTATGATAAGCAATGGCCCGATTTAACCGCCCTTACTGTGTGCTTCTGATCGTATCGTGTGTCTTTTCGAGAGGCCTTTTAGCCTCGCCCGTTACAGAACCGGTGTCCTTTGACGCGGTTATGGCACTGCCGGTGTCGCGCGTTTACGAACACCACCGTTACGGTCCTGACGCCTTGCAAACCGTCACAGAAGTCGGTGCTGTCGCCCCATTAAAAACCACGGTTGTCCTCATTCATGGCGGCTGCTGGTCAAATACCTACTCTCACGAGCACACACTGCCCATGGCAGAGTCTCTGGCGCGCCACGGATACGACGTGTGGGTACCTGAGTATCGACGCGTCGGTGACCAGGGCGGTGGCTGGCCCGGTAGTCTCCAAGATATAACGACCGCAGTGAACTTCGTAATAGCGTCCACCGGGGTTCGCCCTATTCTCATCGGCCACTCCGCGGGAGGACATCTCGCACTCAGGGCCGCGCAAGACAGGGATCTAGGGATCAACGGTATTGTTGCACTCGCACCCATTACAGACCTCGTCAGTTATGGCGCACAAAAAGGCAGCTGCCAGTCCATGGTGGGGCCTTTCATGGGAGATCAAGACTATCAACCCGATCCGCGGTACCGCGAGGCCTCGGTCACAGTGAGCAACGTCACGACTCCGGTATACATTGTGATTGGACGAGACGACCCAATCGTCGGCCGCGATCAAATCAACGTGTTTAACCCAGCGATGATCACCAGGGTCGATGGCGCCGGTCACTTCGATGTCATCCACCCCGCGACCCCCGCATTTAAAGCGGTACTGGTCGCACTCGAAAGTCTGCTTCCCGAACGGGTTCCGAGTCATGACTAATTCCTCTATTAAACGAGTCAGATCCCGTCTTCTGCTCCCTCCTGACAAGGTCTATCTTGACGGTAATTCACTGGGACCCCTAACCTCTGAGGCGTCTGAGCACCTCTTTGAGGTCATCTCCCAACAATGGGGACAAGATTTAGTAGCCGGTTGGAATAAACACGATTGGATCGAGCTACCACGGACAGTGGGTGACCAAATAGCGCCCATTATCGGTGCACATTGCGGCAATGTAATTTGTTGCGACAGTCTGTCGATCAACCTTTTTAAGGCGCTGTCAGCAGCCCTTGAAATCAATAACACGCGAACCCGCATCACTGTCGAGGCTCACCAGTTTCCCACCGACAACTACATCGCGTCGGGGCTTGCGCGGCTGATGGGTCCGGATCGTTGTCAGGTCAACGCCATCGATATTTCCAAATTAACCGCTGATGATTTATCCAACACCGCGGTTCTTGCGCTTTCTCACGTCGATTACAAAACGGGAACACTGCGGGACATGCCGGGCATTACTGCGCTTGCGCAGGAAGCAGGTGCCTTGGTTGTGTGGGATTTAGCACACAGTGCAGGTGTTATTGACCTTTCGCTAGAAGCGTCGAAAGTTGATTTCGCCGTGGGCTGCACCTACAAGTTTTTAAACGGCGGTCCGGGCGCGCCAGGATTTCTTTTTGCTCGAGCCGAACACCAGTGTGCACAAAATCCAATTCCCGGCTGGATGGGCCACGCACGCATCTTCGACTTCGAGCCTGAGTATGAGCCCGCCAAGGGAATCCAACGCTTTTTGACGGGGACTCAGAGTGTCATCGCACTGAGTGCTGTTGCAGGTGCATTGAAGCTGTTCGAGGACGTAAAGGTTCAAGACCTCAGGGAAGCCAGTCTTTCGCTTACACGGACGTTTATTGAGCGTTGGAAGCGCAGTCCCGTGCACACTGCCTCGGCCTTACTCACCCCTGAGAATGACAGTCAGCGCGGATCGCACGTCAGTCTGGCTCTGGATGACGCATTTCCAATCAGTCAGGCTCTGATCGACGACGGTATTATTATCGATTACCGCGAACCCAACATTGTGCGGTTTGGATTTTCGCCGCTTTACAACACCAATGCCGACGTTGAGCGCGCCATGAGTGCGCTAGAGGCTATTGTTACGAGCCGGCGCTATCAAGCACCGCAGTATCAGGTCAAGTCCACCGTCACTTAGCACCCGTGGTGCTCGCGTTTCCACTGCCCCTAAAACCTACCCCAAACTCGGTATACCGCGATCCAAATAAGTGTATTCGCGGTATTTCGTTTGCGATAGCGTTACGCGCATCAAAGGGAGCTGATTATGATCGGGCTGGCGTTAAACGACATCTTCAAAATCGGCATCGGTCCATCGTCAAGTCATACCATGGGTCCCATGCACGCTGCACACCACTTCGTAGGCAGTCTCAGTCCTGAACTGCTGACGATACCCTTGTCTATTGAAGTGACATTACACGGGTCGCTGGCAGCAACAGGCGACGGCCATGGGACGCCCGGTGCGATCACTGCAGGCCTTGCCGGGTATCACTATGAAACCGTCACGCTGTCTGATATCGAAGCGATGTGGCAGAAAGCAACGACGCACGGTCACCTGCGACTTGATGACCGAACACAGCTTGACTTTAATCCTGAGCAGCACCTTTACCGAGATACAGTGCCACTGAGTAACCACCCTAACGGCATGACCTTCAGAGCCTCGGCAGGGGGCGCCCTGGTCGCCGAGACGCGCTACTTTTCCGTCGGTGGTGGCATGGTAGAGAATCAGTACGGCCAAACGCTTGCAACCTCTGCTTCGCAGACTCGTGCTGGCCCATACCCCTATACCAGCATGAGCGAGCTCACCGACTGGTGCGCACGTGAAAACCTCTCAATCGCGCAAGTGCAAGCCGCCAACGAGTACCTTTCTCTGCAGGCGGAGCACGACGCAATGTCAGCAACACTCTGGAGCGTCATGTCCGACTGCATTGATCGAGGTCTGGCAGCGCAGGGAGAACTTCCCGGGGGTCTGCACGTCAAGCGACGGGCTGGTGCTCTGTGGAATCGCCTGCTTAACAACACCCAAGGGGATAAAGCTCCGGCTAATGCCGCACAGCGTGCCATGGTCTATGCAATGGCGGTTAACGAGGAAAATGCGGCCGGTGGGCGGTTAGTGACCGCGCCGACAAACGGCGCTGCCGGCATTGTCCCTGCTGTTTTAAAAGCCCATCTGGATGAGCACCAGCTCAACGAAGCTGGAGTAAACCGTCACGTGAGCGTGTTTTTACGCACAGCAACCGCCATTGGCGGTTTATTTAAGATGAATGCATCCATCTCGGGAGCAGAAGTCGGCTGTCAGGGCGAAGTCGGCGCTGCCGCATCCATGGCGGCTGCCGGTCTTACAGCGGCCTTAGGAGGCACTCCTCGGCAGATTGAAAACGCAGCCGAAATCGCGGTCGAACACTGCCTGGGTTTGACCTGCGATCCGATTGGTGGATTGGTCCAAGTGCCGTGCATAGAACGCAACGGCATGGGTGCCGTAAAGGCCATTGCCGCATCCGACCTTGCACTGGCCGGCGATGGTCAATTTATGATCTCTCTCGATCAAGTGATTGAGACGGTTCGTGAAACCGGTCGAGACATGGACAGTCGTTACAAAGAAACAGCCAGGGGCGGTCTGGCCATTCATGGACTGAAAATTCCAGTCACTGCCGTCGAGTGTTGATCAGGTTTAGCCATCCATCCCATGAGGAGCAGCGTCCATTTCAAATGACGCGAACCACGCCTCACAGGCCATAAAGTCGCAACTGGTGGGCGCCACCACCGATAGCGGTAGTCCCGTTTCAGGATGAGCGAACTGCAGCGACTGCGCGTGCAACCAGAGGCGTCGTAACCCCAGCGCAGTTTCAAAAAATCGGTTGTGGGTCCCCTTACCGTAGCGGACATCGCCGATAATAGGGTGTGCGCAATGCTTCATGTGGCGACGCAGCTGTCTGAAGCGCCCGGTATGGGGCCGCAAATACACCGATGAATAGCGTCCTTCGGGGTATCGATCCACCGGCAGTCGCACTGTCCAATGCTTGACGACTTCAACGTCGGTCGTGGCCTCTCGCGGCGTCCCGTTGATCAATTTCTTACCGCGTCGATCGACCTCGTCGCGCAAGGGATACTCGATCCGTGAAATTCCCGTCACGTGTCCCCGAACAATGGCATGGTAGATCTTCTTAACCTCGCCATTCGCAAACTGCTCCGAAAGGTTACGCGCCACCTGTTTGTTGAGTGCACACACAACGAGACCCGAAGTCGGCTTGTCCAGTCGATGAACCGGGTAGACGTATTGCCCAAGCTGATCACGAAGGACCTGCACCAGCGCGCGACGCTCTTGCGAGTCAATCGCACTCCTGTGAACCAGCAGCCCCCCTGGCTTGTCCACAACAACCATCGATTCGTCTTGATAACACAGCGTAATTTCAGTCACAAAGCCCTACCCAACCGCGCATTGTTCTAAGTCAATACGAGCGTCGAAATTGCCCGTATCCTTGGTCGAAACTCTAACCCTAATGCGTAGTGCATGAACGTGTTTTTTAATTTCTTTGCCGCTCCACTCAGATTAAGCTTGCAGGGCAGATAATAAGAAGGTCTCTAAGATGCTCAAGCAACATAACCTCTACATTGACGGACAGTGGACAGCGGGCGACGCCTATGTCGATAACGTCAGCCCCTCGGACAGTAACGACGTCATCGGGGCCTACGCACAGGCCAATCCTTCGCAGGTTGAGGCGGCTCTTCAAGCTGCCAATCGCGCAGTACTCGACTGGGGCGATTCGCCACTTGAGTCTCGCTTTCAAATGCTCATGGCGATTGGCAACGAACTAATTGAGCGAAGCGCCGAGCTTGGCGAGTTGCTCGCGCGTGAAGAAGGTAAAACCCGCGCTGAGGGTGTTGGCGAAGTTTACCGGTCGGGGCAATTCTTTCATTATTTTGCCGGAGAAGTTCACCGACAAATCGACGACCGTGCGGAATCCGTGCGCCCGGGTGTCGAAATCGATACTCGCCGTGAGCCTGTCGGTGTCGTCGCCATTATCAGTCCATGGAACTTCCCCATGGCCACCGCCGTCTGGAAAATCGCCCCGGCACTCGCGTTCGGTAATGCCGTGATCTTCAAGCCGGCAAACCTAGTGCCCGCAAGTGCCTGGGCCTTAACCGAAATCATCTCACGCCAAGAAGCGCTGCCCCCGGGGACGTTCAATTTGGTGATGGGCTCCGGTGGATCCGTGGGCAACACGATCATCCACAGCGACAAAATTCACGCCGTCTCCTTTACCGGCTCGCTCCCAGTGGGTCGCGAGGTCGCCAAAGCAACCGCTGCAAACCTCGTGAAGTGCCAGCTCGAAATGGGCTCGAAGAATGCGTTAATTGTTGCCGCGGATGCCGACCTTGATGTTGCTGTCAACGCCGCTTTTGTGGGTGCCTACAGTGGCACCGGCCAAAAGTGCACCGCCTCCTCGCGACTCATTGTTGATCAAAGCGTGCACGACGAGTTTGTCGCAAAGCTGGTCGCAAAACTTGAAAAAGTCACGGTCGGACACGCCCTAGAAGACGGTGTCGATATGGGTCCCGTTGCCTCCGAGCAGCAGCTCAACGAAAACCTTAACTGGGTGTCTGTCGGTCAGCAAGAAGGGGCGACGCTCGCGTTTGGGGGTGACCGTATTACGGCGCCAACTGACGGCTACTACATGGCACCCGCCTTATTTGTCGGCACCACAAACGACATGCGCATTAATCGCGAGGAACTCTTTGCTCCCATCGCCTGCGTGATAAAAGCCGCGGATTACGAGGACGCACTGCACATACTCAATGACACCGAATTTGGTCTCACAGCAGGCATTATCACGCAGTCTCTGAAGATTGCCTCAGACTTTAAACGCCGTGCTGTCAGCGGCTGCGTCATGGTTAACCTCCCGACTGCAGGCACGGACTACCACGTGCCTTTTGGTGGTCGTAAAAACTCAAGCTTTGGTCCTAGAGAACAAGGTCAAAGCGCGCGTGAGTTCTACACGACGGTGAAAACGAGTTATATCCAAGCATAAGTCTGGAGCGTTGTTGTGAATCAAGATTGGACGGTCATCGATGGTCTGCAGTACTCGGCGTGGTCGCGAGACATTTTTGAGCAAATGCGCACCGGGGGTTTGAACTGCGTTCACGTCACGATCGCCTACCACGAGAATACTAAAGAGACACTCACGCGCTTTGGCGAGTGGAATCAGCGATTCGAATCCATGCCTGATCTCATTCGTCCCGTCTATGAGCCCAGTGACATCGCGCGTGCAAAATCCGAGGGTCGTATTGGGATTATCTTTGGCGCTCAGAATTGCTCGCCGATCGAAGACGAGATTCGGTTGGTTGAAGTCATGCGCCGGCTTGGTTTGATGATTATGCAGCTCACCTATAACAACCAAAGCCTGCTTGCCTGCGGCTGCTACGAGGATGAAGACAGCGGTTTAACCCGATTTGGTAAACAGGTCATCAGAGAGATGAATCGCGTTGGCATGGTGATCGATATGTCTCACAGCGCTGAACGCTCCACACTCGAAGCCATCGACTATTCACACCAACCCGTCATTGTGTCTCACGCCAACCCGAGTCATTTCCACCCTGCACTGAGGAACAAATCAAACAAAGTCATCGATGCTGTGGCCGCAAATGCGGGCCTTCTTGGATTTTCACTGTACCCCTTCCATTTAAAAAACGGGCCTCAATGCACGCTCGACGACTTCTGTGACATGGTGGTTTGGACCGCTGAGCGCATGGGTGTCGATAAGATCGGACTGGGATCCGACCTGTGTCAGAACCAGCCTCAAAGCGTCCTTGAGTGGATGCGCAACGGCCGTTGGTCAAAGACCATGGACTACGGCGAGGGATCGGCAGGTAATGCCGGATGGCCCGAGCAGTTGAGTTGGTTTGGTGACAGCCGCGATTTTCCGGGCATTGCGTCAGCACTGAGTCAACGCGGGTTCTCCGACGACGAGATGGGCAAAATCATGGGCGGTAACTGGCTGGATTTATTGACCCGAGCCGGAACATCCACCGCACTTCAGAGCGCGAGCCATGACGTCCTATGACCTTTGATTCAGGACAACCCTTACCCACGGTTCTCCGCCCCCCCGCGACGGTAATGGATTTACATCGATTGGGTTCATTGACGAGTAGCCGCCTGAGTTTCTCTCGATCACTGATCCGAAAAATGGCGCGTCAACGATGGCAAATCTTCCAAACACGCTTTGACCTTGACGAGCAGGGTTACGGGGAAGTCATCTATCGCGTTCAAACGCCCTACGCGCGCTACCACGTGGTTATATTCTCAAGAGCGCTTGAAGACGCGCAGCGCTCTGACAGAGTAATCGCAGAGGCCTGGGACCTTGCCTTTGGTCTCGTCGAGGGCGACGTCGAAGCGTCTCTGATGACCGCGCTTGCGGAAAATGTCCCCCTGCAGGAAGCAGGACGGCAACATCCACGATTACTGGTTATTTCTCGAGCAAATCGAAGTGTGCGCAATTTTTCCGCCTTCATCGACAGCTTGAGCAACGGGCAACAACCGCCCGTCGACTTGCTGAAAACGGCCGGCTACCTCTACCGTACGACCGCCGTCTACGGTAACGGTAAATTTGGCATTGCCGATTACGGCCGACTTAAAGAAAACCCTGATTTCAGACACCCGTTTTCCGCTCAAATGTCAGCCGTTTACGTGTTGCGCCAATTTTCGATCGATCAAGTCGAACACATCGCTCGCTGCCGCAGTAGCAACGCAACCTGCCTTTCAGAGGCACTGCGCCGATACGTTGGCATTGGAAACTCGACGGGCCTGGGTATGGCGCCATTTCTGATCAATCACCCCCTGCTTATCAACCAGTGGATTCATATGCGTGAAACCGGGTTGTTGCTCGCCAAACAGCAAGTGCCTGATGAGGTGAGTCAGCAACAGCTGCTCTCGCTGATGGACCGCGCACTGCGGAGCCTGACAGAGGTCGAGATTGAAAATCCCCAGCAAGCCACTCGAAACGATGAAGTCATTGAGCAACTCGGATTGGTCCGGGGATGGCTTCAGCAGGTGCCCATTGAGGAGGATCTGTGGATACAATTAACCGATTGGGCGGAGGCCGCGCTGTCACTTGAAACGCAAGAACTGATCAATGGCTTGCTGATCGAACTCTACCCAGAACACGTCGACGTTCTCGAAGACTCGATGACAACCGAAGAGACGCTCGAGCTAACACCCGACATGCCCCTCGTGCAGCTCAAACAACTGATCGAGACCCACTTCGACTGGGCCATTAACGAACCCTTTGATACCGAGGATGGACGTTACTGGTTTTGGTATCGCTCGATTGAGAAAGAAGAGCCACGATTAGGTATTCGCGGCGTTGACGAGGGCGAGGAAAAAGAACTCGCACTCGCCATTGGACCGAGGGTTAAGCAGATTCATGCCGCGATCAATGAGCATCTGTCTGATGCGCCTAAATCGCTCACTATCGACTTTCTCATGGCCCACCCTCGTCAGGTCGATATTATTCGACGCATTCAAACCATGGCCGGCTCAGCCTATGGTGAAATTCGGGCTAACTTGTGGCATCGCGACATGAAGCCCATGCATCTTTTACGCGCAAAACTGTCGTTTCTGGGTGCTAACCGCTTCGACCCACGCGGTGACCGGTGGGTCCGCGTCACATTCTTTCAAGGTGCGCCACTCTTGTCAGAGCTTAATGCGGAGCCGGCAGACTTGAGCGCGTTCGACGATTGGAGCTTTGCTTTGTCGCCCGAGGACGCGATCGAAAAAAGCGTCACACCATGAAAGTTTCCTTTAACGAACTGCAGTCGCTCTCCTGTAAAGCCTTTATGGGCATGGGGTTCTCGGATGGTCAGGCCACCGATGCGGCGGATATGCTGTGCTGGATGGAGAGCTACGGCTTAGACGGTTTAAAAACACTGAGCGCCGCATTACTGCAATATTCGCTACAGCACCCTTACGCCCCGCCAGAGAGTCTTTATCAGGACACCGACGTCACGGTACTCGATGCACACGACGCCAGCGTGCTCGCCTGCTCTCACCTACCGCTGGAACTTGCCTTCGCTAAAGCCCGCGCACGAGGCCTCTCGGTCCTTAAAATCAGACGCTGTCGTCAGCGACAGCTCATTATGGGTTACCTCGCGCGACTGGCGAGTCGCGGAATGAATGTCACCGCCTTTTGGCGCAATTCACAGCTGCCACTGACCGAGCAAGTCGTGGGGTTCCGAGCCAATTCTTCGGTGCCTTCGATCCGAATCTATGCCGTGTCAGAAGTGCCTGAGGAAAATAAAGAAAATACCGGCATTACTGTCGTTATGGCGAACCACGTCGACCTACTGCCAACCATGCGATCTGATTACGAATACGACCTATTGGCCCGTCACGATGAACTCGACTTACTCAACATTCGATCACAGGCCGAGACCTTGGGAATAACAGTCGATGACGACTTGTGGGATCAGCTCAAAGCATTTGCAAAACTGACACTTGTCGCATCAAATATTAGCTCTCGCTCAGGGGCGGGACCAGCGGACTGAGTGTCACCTTAAAACCATTTAACGAGGTCATAGGCCTCTTTGAGACCGCATAGACGAGGACTTAACCATCACTGATTTATCCACACAGCAGACCAAGTTGACGCAGTCTTGGACCGTAATCGCCGGCTCTATGGCGCTTATCTTTCTGTTTTTGAGCGTATTTTTTATCGACTCGGATCTCTTTGGCGCGATGATTGATCGGAGTTTTGCCTGGAGTGCGCAGTACTTTGGCCTGTTCTGGCAAGTGCTCATGCTGATTAACTTCCTGATCGCACTTTGGATCGCGACTCGCAGTGGCGCCAGGCGTATCTTGGGCGCGCTCGACACTCCAGAGTTTTCCGATTTTCAATGGGGCTCGATGATTTTATGCACGCTATTGGCAGGTGGCGGTGTGTTCTGGGCCGCCGCGGAACCGATTGCGCACTTGGTAGCACCGCCGCCGCTGTTCGACGGATACACCACGACTCAGACCATGACAGGCGTCGCTCTGGCGCAAGCGTTTCTGCATTGGGGTTTTCTTGCCTGGTCCATTTTGGGCAGTCTCACCGCCGTGCTGTTGATGCACCTGCATTACGACCGAGGGCTCCCACTCGCCCCTCGCACACTGCTGTATCCACTGGTTGGTGAGTCGGGGGTTCGCGGCCGTTTAGGTGACGTTGCTGACATTGTCTCTGTCGTTGCCGTTTTTGCCGGCACTGTGGGGCCCATAGGATTTCTCGGATTACAAGTGAGCTACGGACTGAGTGAACTCTATGGCAGTCCGGATACCAAACTCATTCAAATCGCCACGATCGCCGGGCTCATGGCACTTTACCTGGGTTCCGCGGTCAGCGGGATGCATCGGGGCATTCAGTTATTGAGCCGTGCCAATATTGTCTTGGGTGCCGTGTTACTCCTGTTCCTGCTGTTCGCAGGTCCCACTCGTTTAATCATTGACGGTTTTTTTGAGGGCCTAACAACACACCTCTCGTGGTTCGGACACCAAGCGCTCTTTCGCGGCGAAGCAGGCGCATTTGGGGATCCTGGCTGGCTTTCTCCTTGGACTCTTTTCTTCTGGGGCTGGTTCATCGGCTACGGCCCGATGATGGCGATCTTTATTGCTCGGATTAGTCGTGGTCGGCGTATTCGCGACATCATTGTGCTCATGTCAGTCCTCGCTCCGCTCATAACAATGGCCTGGTTTTCGATACTGGGCGGCACCGGTTTAGGACTGGAGCGTCAAAATCCGGGCAGTATCACGGGACCCTTTGAAGGGTTTAATCTGCCCGCCGTCTTGCTCGCTATTACCGAGGCGATGCCAATGAGCGCCGTATTATCGCCCGCGTTCCTCCTTCTGACGGCTCTATTTGTTGCAACGACCGGCGACTCAATGACTTACAGCCTGTCGGTTGTCAGCAGTCAGCGCAACGACCCACCCACTTGGCTACGGTTATTTTGGGGACTGGCCTTGGGTATAACTGCAATGATTCTTGTCGCTGGGCCCGAGGGTGGGATTGGCCGGTTACAGAGCTTTATAGTGGTGACCGCAGTACCGGTATCGATACTGCTACTCCCCTCGCTATGGGGCGTTTTTTCGGTTGTGAGAAATCGATGAAGTGTCGACAACCTCGACTTAAAAAAGGGCTGGTAACGGGCGCCCTCAAGCGCCTGAAGGAGAGATAACGAGCCATGCCATTAGGTCTATTGAAATACGGTATCAACTCAGACTACCCCTTCGACAAAGAGGCGGATTTACCGCCGCCTAGCGATCTTCAGGCTCGGTATGACGTGGTGATCATCGGCGGTGGCGGTCACGGTGTCGCAACCGCCTACTATTTAGCGAAATACCATGGCATCACGAACGTCGCCGTTCTAGAGAAAGGTTATTTGGGCGGCGGTAATACCGCCCGTAACACCGCGGTCATTCGCTCGAACTACCTGACTCCTGAGGGCGTCAAGTTCTACAGTGCGTCGGTGAAACTATTTGAAAACTTATCCAATGAATTTGACTTCAACATCATGTATTCCCAGCGGGGTCAGCTGACGCTTGCGCACACGGATGCAACGGTTCGGTCTTTCCGACAACGCGCGGAAGTGAATAAACACTATGGCGGAAGAACCGAACTCATTTCCCCTAGCGACATTGCAAAACTCGTCCCAACGCTGAATCTGAATCCGGCAAATCTCCCCGTACTCGCCGGTCTTTGGCACCGCGACGGCGCAACGGCGCGTCACGATGCGGTCGCGTGGGGCTACGCACGAGGCGCGACTCAGCGCGGCGTCGAACTGCATCAACTGACTGAAGTGACCGATGTACTCACCCATGGCGGTCGAGTCACCGGCGTACAAACCAATCGTGGCGTGGTCAACGCAGGCGTCGTTGTCCAGGCCGTCGCGGGTCACAGCGCGCTACTTGCACAAAAAGCAGGTTTCAAACTACCGCTGGTCGCCTACCCGCTTCAGGCCATGGTGACTCTGCCGGTAAAGCCCTTTTTAACGCCCTTGGTCAGTTCATCGGCCCTGCACTGTTACGTGCAACAAACCAGCCGTGGCGAAATCGTGTTTGGTGGAGGTTCAGATCCGTACCCTCTGTATAACAGCCGCTCCTCGCTGCCGCTGAAAGAAAGCTTGATTGCCAGTGCGGTGGAGATGTTCCCATTTTTAAGCGAGATGAGACTGCTTAGGCAATGGGCAGGAGTCACCGACATGACCAGCGATTACAGCCCCATCATGGGCCTTACGCCTCTTGAGAACTATTACATCGATGCTGGATGGGGGACTTGGGGCTTCAAAGCGACACCCATCTGCGGAAAGACTATGGCCGAGCTCGTTGCAAGCGGCGGTAAAGTGCCCAAACTTATCCAGCCGTTTGAACTCGATCGATTTAGTCGTTTCAAACAGGTCAATGAAATGGGCGCAACGGCCGCGAGCCACTAAGGGGGCAAAATGAAGATCATGAATTGCCCACTCAATGGGCCCAGAAATATCAGTGAGTTCGTCTACGGCGGGCAAGTCAAAGCAATGCCAGACCCTATGCGGAGCTCAGACAGTACCTGGGCCGAATACGTGTTCTATGAAAAGACCGAGATTGGGCTCGTACTTGAGTGGTGGTTACACAGCCCAAGCAGCTATTGGTTTATTGCCGAGCGGCACAACGGGTCCGATGAAATTACCAGAACGTTTGCTCCCGAGACAATCTTTTGCGACCGCGTGGACTTCAAAACATCCGAGGTTCCCGCATGACACGGCTCAAGAATGACTGTTTTGGGCAGTGGATTGACACGACTCAGCCCAAGAAATTCACCTTTGAAGGCAAAGTTATTCAGGGCTTTGACGGCGATTCTGTCGCATCTGCACTGCTTGCTCACCAGGTCTGGGTGCAGTCACGATCATTTAAATACCACAGACCCCGCGGGCCACTGACACTGTGTGGGCAGGACGCGAATACGCTGGTGCAATCGCCTAAAACACCAAACTTGTTGGCAGATCGAGTCCCCGTTGAAGAGGGCCTCCAATTATCAGGCCAAAACTACAGTGGCTGGCTGAGCTTTGACGTGTCCCGGGCGCTTGATTGGTTCGGCCGGTTTTTACCGGTTGGATTTTATTACAAAGCGTTCTTCAAGCCCCGCGGTATGTGGGCCCTGTGGGAGCCCATTGTCCGCAGAGCAGCAGGACTGGGCACCAGCAACCTCTCGGTCAAGGCCGCTTATACCGACAAGGCCTATCTATTTTGTGATGTCGCCGTCATCGGGGGCGGACCTGCAGGACTTCATGCGGCGTTGAAAGTCGCCGACGGCGGTGCAGAAGTCCTTCTGGTCGAACAAGACCCATCGCTGGGTGGCTCACTGAACTATCACGCGTTCTGCTCGGACCTCAAAAAGACACAAAAACAGCGTGACGCTCTGATCAGTAAGGTTTTTGAACACCCCAATATTAAAGTGTTGCAATCGGCAACCTGCAACGCCTGGTTCGGTGATCACTATCTACCCGTCTTGCAAGGTCACCGCCTGTTTAAAGTTCGAGCAAAACAGACCATCTTGGCCACCGGATCCAGCGAACAACATGCAATCTTTCGCAACAACGACCTGCCAGGCGTTGTCATGTGCAGCGCCATAGACCGACTCAGTCGCCTGTACGGCGTTATTCCACAGGACCCTCTCGCAGTATTGGCGGGTAATGATCTGGCGTACAACACCGCCTTTAGTCGTCACGATGCAGGCGGCACCGTCGTCGCCATTATTGATTTGCGCGCACAGTGTGATGACCAGAAACTTCGCGCTGAGGCCGAAGCGAGAGGCATAGCCGTGTACGCGCAGTGCGTCGTCTACGAGGCAAAGTCCGAATGGGGTACTCATAACCTTTCCTGCGTCGACGTGCATGCACTGCACCATGATTCGGGCGTCGGACAAAAAATAGCGTCAATCGACTGCGGCGTGCTTGCCATGTCCGTGGGCTACATGCCGGCGTATCAGCTCGCGTGTCAGGCCGGAGCACTCTTGCAATACGATGACGCGAGCGCCCAGTTCTCCATCAGCAACTTGCCCAAGGGCATGCATATCGCAGGGAGCATCAACAGTGTGTTTACCCTTTTGGCCTTGGAGTGCGACGCCCGGAATGCGGCACGCGCAGCCCTCAGGGCACTGGATATTGCGGTTGAAGAGCGCGACGAAACAGTGGACTGTCGCGAGCGTGTCAATCACCCCTGGCCCTTTGTGAAGCATCCTAAAGGGCGAGAGTTTGTTGATTTTGACGAAGATCTTCAGATCAAGGATATCGTCAACGCAACGCGCATGGGGTATCGCGATATTCAGTTGGTCAAGCGGTTTTCCACCGTCGGTATGGGACCGTCACAAGGTCGGCACTCGGCGCTACCAACCGCCCGACTCGTTGCCAAAGCCACCAATCGATCGGTCACCCAAACCGGTGTGACCACGGCGCGCCCCCCACTGACGCCCGAACCGTTAGGGCTGCTCGCGGGACGTCGCTTTCACCCCTTGCGCAGAACTGCCCTGCACCATCGACACCTCGCATTACACGGTCAAATGATTCCTGCAGGAAGCTGGCAGCGACCTGCGTATTACGGCCAGCCCACAGACCGCCGTTCTGCGATCGAGGCGGAGGTCACCTCGGTCAGGACGGGAGTAGGACTCATCGACGTCAGTACCCTTGGGGGTATCGATTTACGCGGGGCCGATGCAGCCGAATTCATGAATCGATTCTACACTTTTGGCTTTGTGAAACAGCCGGTGGGGAAAACCCGATACGCAGTGATGACCAATGAGCAAGGCGTCGTATCGGACGACGGCGTTGCAGCGCGTTTAAGCGAGCATCACTACTATGTTACCGCCACAACAACAGGTGTCGATCAGGTCTACCGAGACATGTTGAAATGGAACGCTCAGTGGCGGCTGGATCTCGACATTACGAACGTTACCAGTGCGTTGAGCGCAGTGAACCTGGCCGGGCCATCATCGCGGGAGGTGCTCAGACAGGCGGGTTGTGATCTCGACCTCAGCCCTGAACATTTTCCTTATCTTGCCTATCGTGAGGCAACGATCGGAGGCATTCCGGCCCGCTTGATGCGCGTCGGTTTTGTCGGTGAACTGGGCTACGAACTTCATGTCCCTTCACCGCTTGTCGGTGAACTCTGGGACACACTGATGACCGCCGGACACGGGCACGGTATACGCCCCTTCGGTGTAGAGGCACAGCGACTTCTGCGTCTCGAAAAAGGACACATTATCGTCGGTCAAGACACTGATGGCATGACCCACCCCAACGAAGTCGCACTGCGCTGGGCAATCGCACAACACAAACCCTTTTATGTGGGAGGGAGAAGTGTGGAAATTCTTTCCAGCCGCCCCTTAGAGCGCCAACTGGTTGGTTTTGAATTAACCGACGTCTCGCCGCAACCTATGGAGGGGCACCTGGTCATTCGTGAGGGTGAGATTGTCGGCTCGGTCACGTCTTGTGAGTTTTCACCCACACTCCAGAAAATCATTGGCCTGGCCTACGTTCATCCGGAAGATGCAGGTGCGGGATCGCAGATTGTCATCCGCACCGAGTCAGGTGTCTGTGCGCAAGCGCGTGTCGTCAAGACACCGTTTTATGATCCTGATAATGCGAGGCAATCACTGTGAGCGATGACTCTGCACTGCAAACCCCACCGACAAGACGCTCGGCAGACTATGACGGCGCAATCAGTATTAAAGATAAAACACACAAGCGCCGCAGCGGCGTCCGGGGAATCACGGCGAACAGCTGGCTCAAACTGCAGAATTTAGTGACGCCGGACGCCCCAAATCGAATCATTCTCGCTGACAATAACACCTGGGTCATGTCCTTAAGCACGCGTGAATACTGGCTCCTGGAGCCACATGAGGATGCGGACACCTTTCCAATGGGACGAGATTTCTCTGAGGATGGCGTCTACCCCTTGTTTTGTCAGAGCAGTCACTGCTGGTTTGTTATCGCAGGAGATGCGAAAGCCCAAATGATGGCAAAGCTCTGCGCTGTCGATTTGCACAGCGACAAGTTCCAGCCGGGCGCAGTCGCTCAAACTCAGCTGGCACTCGTAAACTGCATCGTCGCACGGCATACCATCGACGACGAGGACGTCTTCTCTGTGTTTATCGATCAGTCTTTGGCCGAGTACACACTCGAGGTCTTGCTTGATGCACGTGAGGAGTTTTTGTAGTGGTGCGCTAGCCCTTGGCATTCATGACACTGTCGACAGCTCCTGGATTTGTGCCACGAGGCTCTCGGGAACATCGACCCCATTTGCCTCGTGATATTGGCGCCGCTCAGCGCGCCGCGCTCCCGGGATACGCACCTCATTGTCTCGCGTGAGTTCCGTGAACATCGTCTCGAGGTGCGCGACAAAGTCGTCGCTAAAAAAGGCAGGATCTAATGCAATAATTGTTTGGCCAACGTTGGGGGGGCCACCCTCAGTGCTGGCAAACATAGAGGCTTCGTAAGAGGCATTACTGCCCGTCAGTATACCGCCCAGCACGTCGACCATAATCCCCAGACCAAACCCTTTGGGTCCGCCCATCGGCAACTGAGCCCCTTTGAGTCCCGCTGCAGGGTCAGTCGTGGGTTGACCCTCCGTGTCTATTGCATGCCCGGGCTCAATTAAGCGACCCTCCGCAGCGGCTTTTACTAAATTTACCCGCGCGGTTGAGGCCGTCGCCATATCGACAACCAGCGGTTCAGCTGTCGCCCTGGGCGCACCAAAAGCGAAAGGGTTCGTTCCAAAAAAAGGGACCTTACCCCCGTGCGCTGCGACGGCTTTTGAACTGTTAGCAAACATGAGTGAGACCAGTCCTTCTTGCGCGAGCCGGCGGACGAACCAACCCAAAACGCCTGCAGACGAGGACTGGTGAATCGACATAACCCCGACGCCCTGGTCACGAGTCGTCGTTATGAGGCGCTGTTCACCCACAAGATAGGCGTGATGACAAAACCCAAAATCCCCATCGATCACGGTGCTTGAGGCAGACGTTTTAACGATCGATGGCGACGCGTGAGGCTTCACCTTGCCCACTCGCAAGTGCTTCAGGTAAAGGTGCATATACCCCAAACCCACGTTACGTATACCTTCCGCTTCGGCTTCAGCAATTTCCGCGGCCACAACAGTCGCCTGGTCTTCGCTTGCCCCCACACGCAATAGCGCATCTCGGCAAAGGTCTTCGATTTGAGACAACGTCATGGTTGGCATAGTGCCGGTCTCCGTCTTTAAAGCAAAACACCTTAAGGAGAGATCTTACTCGGAGCAAGCCTATAGGGCGCAAACAACGCAACAACGAGTGATTTTAACCACGAATTTGCCGCTCGCGCGGGTTGAAAAAGACACCCTCTGGAGTATGATACGCCGGTTCGCGCCCGTAGCTCAGCTGGATAGAGTACCTGACTACGAATCAGGGGGTCGCACGTTCGAATCGTGCCGGGCGCGCCAACATCGAGAGCCTCATCCACCGGATGGGGCTTTTTTGTAGGATTTTGGAAGACACGTAGTGCGCTATCTCTTTCCACTCACGGGCATAGAAGCCTTGCGTCAGCCTCAGTATCTTGATGATGTCGTCATTTTAAGGACTTTTCGATAGGACCTATATCTCGTCCACTGCTCTGTTATTGGCAACAAAGTAATCCTCAACGGTCTCTTGTCGACCCGACGGATAAACACTGAGTGTCACCAGCGTAATGAGGTAGATGGCCACCACGGACCAGTCAAGCGTTGATAACATTTTGCGCGTGACCTCTGACCCGCCTATTCAGCCGCACTTTAATACTCAAAAAGCGACCTAGACAAGAACCACCGCCGTATTTGCGGCGGCTAAAGACCACACGACGCGTCTTTCTCTCTCAAATCGGCGTGATTTGAGCATCGACAACGCAAGCGAACGTCGAAAACTGATGGCCGTTGTGATAACTAATAGGTCTCTGCAACAATGATGATAACGGTTGATTTGGTATGTGTATTGCGCGTCTCTGTTTAGCTCCTCTCGTTCTAACGACTCTGATGTTCACTCCGGCGACACTTGCGAGTGACAGCCCACACTCCGCTCTAGAAGCGCCGGTCGAGTGGGACGTCTCCTCACCCAATTACTCAGCAAGTGTTCAGGAAATTCCGCTGTCTGTTGATCAAGGAACGTGGATGAATCTCGATGTTTCGCCCGACGGAAAGCGGATTGCATTTGATCTGCTGGGTGACATTTACCAGATTCCTATTGAGGGCGGTGAAGCTGTCCCGCTGCTGAGCGGTCACGCTTGGGAAGTTCAACCACAGTACAGTCCAGACGGCCGCTTTTTAGCGTTTACATCTGACCGCGACGGCGCAGATAATATTTGGGCAATGGAAATCGCCAATCCGGCGAACAAGCAACAAATAACACACGAGCGCTTTCGCCTTCTCAACAATCCCACTTGGCATCCCTCGGGGCACTACTTAGCTGCGAAGAAGCACTTCACCACCTCGCGTTCACTCGGAACCGGTGAGATCTGGTTGTATGGCGCACGTTTAGAGCAGGCTCTCGAACGCAGTAATTTGCAGGGTTCTGTACTGGTTGAAAAGCCGACACCCGCGTTCCAAAAAGAGCTTGGGGAGCCGACCTTTAGTGCCGATGGGCGGTCAGTATTTTTCATTCAAAACACCACACCCGGAAATACATTCATCTATCACGAAGACAGTAATGGCGAGGTCATGGCCATCAAACGCTACGATCTAGAGACTGGGGAAGTCGAGAAGATCGTCGGAGGTGCAGGTGGCGCAGTGAGACCCACACCTTCACCCGATGGCAAGTCGCTTGCTTTTGTCAAAAGAGTAAGAGCGGCCTCCCGATTGTTCGTCCTGAATCTCGAATCCGGTGAGCAAACCATGCTCGTAGACGACCTCGATCCTGACATGCAGGAGACCTGGGCTGTTCAAGGGGCATACCCCACCATGGAATGGATGCCCGATGGGAAAACAATTATTTATTGGTCTAAAGGGAAAATTTGGCGAGTCAACGTCGCCTCAGGCGCGATAAAAAACATACCGTTTTCGGTCAATGACAGTCGCACCGCTTACCCCGCTGTTGAAGTCGCCGTTGACGTTGCACCCGACACTTTGAAGACCACCATGCCCCGATTTGGAACACAGAGCCCTGACTCAAGATCGATTGTATTCGAATCTATGGGACGAATTTATATTCAGCGTAATGGCGCTGATGCTCAGCGTTTGACTCGCGACAGCCAGTCAGCTCATGAATTTTCGCCCGCATTTTCACCCGACGGGAAGGACGTTTATTTTATCAGCTGGTCAGACGCCAAACTGGGCTCCATTCGCAAGGTAAGTGCACGAGGGGGTCGGTCTAAACCCGTATTGACCACACCGGGACATTACGTCGACTTAAGTGTCTCCGCCGACGGACAAACACTGCTCTTTGCCAAACTCAGTGGCAGTTCGCTGACTAATCCTTACTGGGGTAAAAAACCGGGTCTATACACCTACGATTTGAAAAATGAGCAACTTGCGCTGGTAAGCCCGCGGGGACGATCTCCACACTTTGGGCCCGGTGGTCGGATTTACGCGACCGAGCGCGTCAGTTCTGCCGTGGGTCGCGGCAGTGACGACGCTTCAAGCGCACTCATTTCGATGACTACTGACGGCGAGGATGTCCGCACCCACGCCAGTTCTCCGCTCGCCACGGTTATTCGCATCTCGCCAGCAGGCGGTCATGTCGCCTATCGAGAGGCAGGACGCCTCTACCTCGCTGCGCTACCCATGACCGGACGAACCATTGCTCTGTCCAGTGTTCATACTATCGCCTCGGGACCCACGTCTTTTGTGACCGAGCGCATCAGCGCACCGGGTGGTGAGTTTGTCCAATGGAGTCGTGACGGTGGGTCGTTGACCTGGAGCGTTGGGCCACGCTTTATGCGCTACACCATTGACGACTCACTGGGGAGCGCCACCAACAAACCGACACAAATTGCCGATCTCAGTCTTCGCGTCGAGTCCGACAGACCCGAGGGCCTCGTTGCATTCATTAATGCTCGTGTGATCACCATGAATGAGGCTCGTGACACACTCGAGAGTGGGGTCGTCGTGGTTCGAGAAAATCGCATCGAGTCGGTCGGACGCACGGGGGAGATTGTAATACCCAGCGAGGCGAAGGTTGTTGACCTCGCTGGCAAGACCCTATTACCAGGCTACATTGATGCTCACGCGCACGGTCCTTATGCGCGAGACGACATTATCCCGCAGAATAACTGGTCACTCCTTGCACACCTCGCGCTCGGCGTGACCACCGTTCACAACCCCTCAAGTCGCGCAGCGCAGGTCTTTCCGGCGGCAGAATATCAGCGCGCTGGGGTGACACTCGGACCGCGCATCTTCTCAACAGGCGAAATCATTTATGGTGCAAAAAGCACGGGCTTTGACCCCATAGAGTCGCTGGATGACGCCAAAACTGTGGTTGATCGATTAAAGGCTCAGGGCGCCATCAGTGTGAAAAACTACAATCAGCCGCGCCGCGCGCAACGACAAATGGTCATCGAAGCGGCTCGAGATGCGGGGATGCTGGTTGTTGCGGAAGGTGGCTCGCTTTACAACATGGACATGAACCTTGTCGCAGACGGCTCAACGGGTATCGAACACAATATCCCCACGCTTGAAATTTACGACGACGTTCGACAGTTTTGGTCAAGCACTAACGTCGGGTATACGCCAACGCTCGTCGTCACCTATGGCGGTCTAACCTCAGAAGACCGCTATTATCGCGATACCGAGGTATGGAAACATCCATTGCTCGCCCAGTTTGTGCCCCCTACCGTTTTACAACCACGCTCAGTGCGACGCGTCACCGCGCCAGAACCTGACTTTCGAGACGACGATGCGGCCGCTGTTGCCAAAGAACTGATGGAGTTGGGGGTCATTGTCAATACAGGTGCTCACGGACAGCGTGAAGGTCTTGCTACGCACTGGGAAATGTGGAGCTTTTCCGAAGGCGGGATGAGTCCGATGCAAGTGTTATCAACAGCCACCATCAATCCCGCAAAGTACCTTGGAATGGAGGCCGACTTGGGATCGGTGGAGCCCGGTAAGCTGGCAGACTTACAGATTGTGGACGGTAATCCCTTGGACAATGTGAAAACGACCGATCAAATCACACATGTGATGATTAATGGCCGTCTTTATCGCACCAGTGACCTTGCTGAGACCATCACGGGCGATGCGAAGGCCCCTCGCATCTGGTGGCACGGTCAAACGCAACACAGCATTCGCTAGAAAGCAGGAACCGTTTTATGACTTTTTTAAAGATCAGTACCTTCATTAGCGGGGCGCTTCTCGTCCTCACCCCACTTTACGCTCAGGCGACCGCACGGCCTGAAACTTCGCTGTCTGCAAAAGAAAGCGCAATGGTCGACTGGATTGACGCTCACCAGGAGGGCGCCATTGCCCTCCTCGAGGAGACCGTCAATATTGGCAGTGGCACTATGAACCATGAGGGTGTCCGAGCGGTCGGCGTCGTTATGGCCCGAGAGCTCGACGCGCTCGGGCTTTCCTCGCGTTGGATCGAGATGCCACCAGAGATCAATCGTGCAGGTCACCTGTTTTCAAGTAAGCCTGGAAAAAGTAAAAAACTGTTACTTATCGGACACTTAGATACGGTTTTTGAAGCTGATGATGCGTTTCAAGCCTTTACGCGCGAGGGTAATATTGGACAGGGTCCGGGTATCGCCGACATGAAAGACGGTAATGCCGTGATCGTCTACGCACTCAAAGCGCTGCAAAGCATTGGTGCTCTTGATGATATTGCCGTAACGGTTGCTTACACCGGTGATGAGGAGAAAACGGGGCGGCCACTTTCCGTCAGCCGAAAAGACCTGATCGACGCCGGCAAATGGGCCGACATTACGCTGGGCTTTGAGGGTGGAATCACCTCGGAGGGGACTGACTGGGCAACCATTGCGCGACGCAGCTCAAGCAGCTGGATGCTCGAGGTTTCGGGTAAGCAGGCGCACTCATCAGGTGTCTTTAGTCCGTCGGTGGGGGCCGGTGCCATTAACGAAGCGGCGCGCATTCTCAACACCTTTTACGAGGAAGTAAAAGGTGACTACGGTCTCACGTTTAACGCGGGAACCATTCAGGGCGGTACCGCTGTATCCTATGACAGTGGTCAAAATAGAGGGACCACCTTTGGGAAGACCAACGTTGTTCCTAATCAGGCGGTCGTGCACGGGGGCATTCGCGCGCTTTCCGTGGAACAACTCGCCACTGCCAAGCAGAAAATGCAGTCCGTGGTCGCTCAGCACCTCCCTCAAACCTCTGCATCCATCCGTTTCGTCGACAGCTATCCCCCGATGCCACCATCAGCGGGAAATCGGCAACTTGCGCAGAAGCTCTCTGCAGTCAATGAGGCACTGGGACGAGGAACAATGCAGATCTGGGATCCACTCAAACGCGGGGCTGCTGATATCTCCTTCGTTGCGCCCTATACCGACGCATTAGCCGGCTTGGGCGCGCTTGGCAAGGGCGGACACACCCCCAATGAAAGCCTAGAACTAGACTCTATGGCGCTGGCGATTAAACGTGCGGCGATCCTTATGTACCGGCTGACTCAGGACGAACCGTTGGAGGATCCGCGCTAACGCATCACCCCCCCGCTCATCACGCCTGAGGTCGCTAGTACAACAGCGCTTACGACTGGAAAGTCGTGACAGCCCTGTCATAATAGGCATATGACAAAAAAGAATACCCTTATTGCTTACTCGCTCGCCGCAATCCTGTCGATTTTCTCGCAACAGGCGGCACTCGCGCTTTTCTCGGGGATCGCGCTTGCGGTTATGATCGGTAAAGCACCCCTTGAAAACGCCTCGGCGATGTCCAGAGGCGCCTTGCAAAGCGGGGTCGTCATTCTCGGTTTATCCCTCCCCTTTCGCGAAGTGATCACACTCGGCTCAGCCAACGGCGTTATCGTTTCGGTCATGGTTTTAGCGACGTTGATCAGTGGTTATGCCTTGATGAAACTCAGCCGCGTCGATGACGTCAGCGGTAAGTTGCTGACCAGTGGCACAGCGGTTTGCGGCGGTACCGCGGTGGCCACTATGGCACCGGTGATCAACGCCAAAGACCAGCAAGTGGCTCAAACGCTGACTATTATTTTCGTGCTTAACGGTATAGCCATTGTGCTTTTCCCGGCCATCGGCAGCGCTTTAGGCTTAAGCCAAGAGCAGTTTGGCCTCTGGGCAGCGATGGCCATTCACGACACATCTTCCGTGGTCGGCGCGGCCGCCGCATATGGTGATGAGGCGCTCAAGACTGCAGCAGCGCTCAAAATACTCCGAATCTTGTGGCTGATCCCACTGATCATCCTCGCGAGCTACACGATGAAGCGAGTCAGCGCGCATGAAGTTCGTGTCCCCTTGTTCGTACTGGGCTTTATTCTGGCCAGCCTCACTGGCGGTTATTTTCAGTTTGCGCCATCAACCGCGGCCGTATTTTCAATGGTCAGTAAGAGTCTCTTTTGTCTTGCGCTCTTTCTTATTGGCTCACAGATGTCGCTGCAGTCGTTGCGCACCATTTGCCCACGCTTAATCACCATGGCCCTGGTGTTATGGACGGCGTTAAGCACTGCCAGTCTGTATTGGATACTCAATCTGTGATCGCCGTTGACCCTTTGTCGTTCGTTAGTCCGACAAGCGGATGACGAGCGCCACAATTTTAGGCAAACTCCACACCACTCATCGCTGAGTAGTCGTCTAAACACCAGCACGCAATTTAAGGAATGTTCATGGCCCAGTGGGAATGTATCGTTTGTGGATTAATCTATGACGAAAAAGAGGGCTGGCCCGAAGACGGCATTCCGGCCGGGACTAAATGGGCTGATGTTCCAGATGATTGGACCTGTCCCGACTGCGGTGTGGGTAAAGACGACTTTGAACTCATTGCAGGCACTGAGGACGCATCAGATCAAGCAGCTGACGCACCGGCCACGGTCGCCCCCCTCACCCCCCAAATTCTCGTCATCGGTTCCGGTTTGGCCGCCTACAGCCTCGCCAATGCCATAAAGAAACTCGACGGCGACGCCATGATTACGCTCGTCACGCGAGACGGCGGAGAGAACTACTCAAAACCCATGATTTCGACAGGGTATACCAAGAAATTTGAAGCCGAGCAGCTCGCAACCCAGACCGCAGAAAACATGTCCGAAAATCTCGGCATTACCGTGCGAACACGGACCGTGGTCACGGCAATCGACACACCAAAAAATGAAGTGATACTCCAGAGCGGCGAGCGGATTGGCTACTCAAGCCTCGTCCTCACGCTCGGTGCCGAACTGATCCGCCCGCCCATGGGAGGCAATGCGGTCGAGGACGTCATGGGCGTCAATGACCTTGATGATTATCGACAGTTTCGTAATACATTGTCGGCCAAAGGCGGTCGTAAAGTCGCAGTGATTGGCGCCGGTCTTATCGGCTGTGAGTTCACAAATGATCTCCTCAATGGTGGCTTCACTGTTGAGGCGGTCGATCCCATGAACTATTGCTTGCCAACGCTGCTCCCCGAGGTGGCTGGTCGAGCGGTACAGCACGCGCTTGAACTCAAAGGCGCCAGCTTCCACTTTGGTCCGCTTGCTACGGACGTTGACCACGCCGCAGAGGGGTACACCGTGACCCTGAATAACGGCGAGACCATTGAGGCGGATGCGGTTTTGTCCGCCGTGGGGGTGAGGCCGAGAACGCAACTGGCAGTCGATGCCGGTATTGAGAGCGGCAGAGGCATCAAGACTGACCGTTATCTAAGAACTAACGTCGATAATGTGTACGCCATTGGTGATTGCGCCGAAGTGGATGGTCAGGTTCTGGTGTACGTCGCCCCCTTGATGGCGGCAGCACGCGCCCTAGCCGCCACCCTCACAGGAAATCCGACGCAGGTGGTCTACCCAGCGATGCCGGTCACCATTAAGACGCCGGCCTGTCCGGTCTGTGTGTCTCCTGTGGCGCGTGACGCCGAGGGTGAATGGACCATTGAGGCTGATGGACAAGACGTCAAAGCATTGTTCCACAATCCAGAGGGTGACTTACTCGGCTTCGCACTAACAGGCCAAGCTGTAAAAGAGCGCATGCCGCTGACAAAGCAGCTTCCCGCGATTCTCTGACTAATTCAAGCAAGCCATAAGAACCCACTAAAAAAGGCGCCAATGGCGCCTTTTTTAGTGTCATACGTGAAAAGCCCTAGCAGGCCTCGACTAAGCCAGCGGCGCCCTGCCCTCCCGCAACGCACATGGTCACAACACCGTAGCGACCGCCTGTGCGTCGCAGCTCACGCAGGACGCGACCTACCATCCGCGAGCCCGTCATGCCAAAGGGGTGGCCGATGGCGATACTGCCGCCATTCACGTTGTACTTGGCATTGTCGATATCGAGGAAGTCGCGGCAGTAGACGCATTGCGATGCGAAGGCCTCGTTGAGCTCCCACAGATCAATATCGTCCCGACTCAATCCTGCCCGCTTAAGCAGTTTCGGGATTGCAAACACCGGGCCAATACCCATCTCGTCAGGTTCACAGCCGGCGGTGACAAAGCCGCGGAAATAACCCAGTGGCTCGACACCCAACTGCTCAGCACGCTCTGCACTCATGAGGAGCGTCATCGAGGCACCATCGCTCAACTGTGACGAGTTACCTGCGGTCACGCTGCCGTCTTCTTCAAAAGCTGGCTTGAGCATGGAGAGTCCATCGAGCGTGGTATCAACGCGATTGCACTCGTCGCGATCAACCATCACATCTTTGAATGTTTCGTCACCGGTCTCTTTATTAACCAACTTCATGGTGGCGGGCATCGGAACGATCTCTTGCTGTATCGCACCAGCATCGATCGCCTGGGCGTAACGCTGCTGGCTCTGCAGCGCATATGCATCCTGAGACTCGCGTGTCACATTGTAGCGACGAGCAACCACCTCAGCGGTGTTGCCCATTTCCATAAACACTTCGGGCTTGTTTTCGAGTAACGTGCCGTTCTGCTGAAACTTCCCCTGCTCCTGGCGTACGCGCATCGAGATAGACTCTGCGCCACCCGCCATCATCACGTCGGTGTAGCCCGAACCAATTTGGTTTGCCGCCATCGCGATGGTTTGGAGTCCCGACGCACAGAAACGATTCACTGTGGTACCCGTCGCCTCAATCGGGAGCTTCGATAGAAAAGAGGCCATACGGGCCAGATTGCCGCTTTGCTCACCCGACTGGTTCGCAGCGCCCAAGATAATGTCGTCAACCTCGCCCGGGTCAAATTGCGGGTTTCGATCGATAAGTGCGTCGATCAAAAAGGCCGCCATGTCGTCGGAACGGGTCCAGTTAAAACTGCCTCGAAATGACTTGGCCAGACCTGTGCGGACACTGTCTACGATGACTACGTCTCTCATATTCAATCCTCTCTCGTTTTTGAACCGGCTCTAGTCGGCGATTGGCTTTACGCGTAAACGGATGTCATCACCACGCTTCTGATGTTCTTCCCAAAGACGTTTATACCCCGTCCGTGCGATTCGCCAACACCCGTCTTCACGCCGATACTCGTCATCGTAGAGCGCACTACCGACAATGTTCATGTTGTGCTCTAGGGAGACAAAAATATCCTGCAAATACCAGATGCCCGTGGCTGTATCGCCATCGACACAAATTTCAGGGTGATGCCCGTTATGCATGCCGAAGTTTTGACCCGTGAACGACTTTTTATAGAAATCTTCCAGCTGCTCCCAGCCATCAAGCTGGAAATCGTAATCACCCCCAATAAACGAAGCGGTTGCATCGTGGGTAAAGACGGTTTTCAGGCCGTCGAGATTGCGGGTATCGAGAAATCGAAAATAGCGCGCCTTCAGCTGCTTAATGAGTTCAATTGACTCTAAATCCAACATCATAGCCCCCTAGGCATTCATGTGACGAGCGGCTTGATAAGCCATCGTCATTGCAGGACCCAAGGTTGCTCCGGGACCAGGATAGGTTGGCAAAATGGCTGCAGAGCAATTCCCTACCGCAAATAACCCTTCAAACACACCACCATCGGCCTTTTTGACCCGTGCAAGAGTATCGGTGTCCAAACCACCCAAGGTGCCAAAGTCGCCTGCTTCGATGCGCATGGCGTAAAACGGTGCTTTGATGATCGGCGCGAGACAGGGATTGGGTTTAATCGCCGGGTCCGCGTAGTAACGATCGTAGGCAGAATCTCCTCGGCCGAAGTCCTCATCCTTGCCCGTCTCGGCATAGTGGTTCATCTTGCCGATGGTTTCTTCAAGACCGTCGGCGTCGATTCCGAGCATGTCAGCGAGCTCACGAATCGTATTTGCCTTGGCGACAAAACCCTCGTCAAACCACTTCTTGGGAATTTGAGAATCTGGCTTCATTGCCTTTGTCATCAGAGGGCCCACCATAAAATTCTCTCGAAATGTGGCATCAAAAACATGCCACGCCGGCGCGTTCGGGTGCTCAGGCGTGTGCGTCTTGAACAGGTCCTTCTGAAATGCCATGTAATTCTGAGACTCGTTTGCAAATCGGTGGCCGTCTCTATTCACAACACACGACCCCGGAAAAGATTTCTCCATAATCGCGAGTCGAGGCGCAGGCTCATCAGGCACGCACAGCGTTGTCGTCCACCAAGCATCGTTCATCAACCGGGTTTTTGCACCGAGCTCGAGACCCGCTAGAAGTGCATCTCCCTCGTTAGCGGGGTTGCCCGCTGACCAATCCGTATTCGTGGGTGCAGGCAAATACTGCTCTCTGAGCGCCTGGTTCTTCTCGAAACCGCCCGATGCCACGATCACGCCTTTCACTGCGCGAACACGCTGACGCTGACCGTTGCATTCAATAACCGCGCCCAGCACCGTGTCCCCTTCTGCAATCAGCTCGACCATTTTCGTGTTGAACTCTAAGGGAATTTCTCGTTTCAAGACCGAGAGATAAAGCCGAGCAATACCCGCTGAGCCACAGGCCAAACGACGCGAGATCGGCGTTTTAAGTCGCCATGGAATATCGCGTATGTAGTCCCACATGAGCCGCGCTAAAAGCTTTTTCCAGCCGGGCAACTGCACCATTAACAGGTGGGCTTCCACCTGAGTGAAATGGATACGATTGAACATCCTCATCATGAAGTGTGTCCACGTCATATTCTTCCAGTTCTCACCCAGCTCTGAGGCCATGATGGGGGCAGGTTCGAGCGACCGGTGACCTGCGCGGGCACCTTCCATATTGGTGTAGTAGTCGGGGTATTCAGCAAGTGACTCGTAGCGAACATCGGTGCGATCGTGCAAAAACTTCAGCATTTCGGGCGACTTTTCGAGATAGATATCGATCATCTCCTCGGGTACATCCTCACCAAACAACGTATTCATAAGGTAGGCCCTGGCGTCCTGAGGATTATCCTCAGCACCCGCCTCCTTCGCATAATGACTGTTGGGAATCCAGATACCGCCACCGGATGTCGCACTGGTACCCCCAACCTTGTCCTGTTTCTCGATGATCAATACGTCTTTGGTGCCCATCTCCCAGTTACACACTGCCGCGGTCAGTCCACCGTTACCGGTACCTACCACCAGCACGTCAACCTCGCGATCCCAGTTCATTTGACTCATCTCTCCCACCCTCCGTGTCTCTCTTGCTTATCTTCTTATCGTTCTATTGATGGTTATTCCCTAGACGACATCAAGCGTGCTGGCTTGATACCGATACCACCTCACCCGTCATGTAACTCGAGTAGTCCGATGCCAAGAACATCATGACGTTTGCCACTTCCCAAACCTCCGCGGCACGACCGAATGCTTCGTGTGACGTCAGTTTTTCTAACAGTTCGGGCGATGAGGTTTTACGGAGGAAATCATGCATCGCAATACTTGGGGATACTGCGTTAATTCGGATTCCGAACTCGGCTGCCTCCATGGCTGAACACCGGGTTAGGGCCATGACGCCCGCCTTTGCCGCTGCATAGTGACACTGCTCTTCCTGAGCGCGCCAACCAAGAACAGAAGCGTTGTTCACAATGACGCCCCGTCCGCGCGGTTCCATGTATCGCAGCATGGCTCGACTCATTCGCATGGTACCTGTGAGCGTAATATCCAGTACCCGAGACCACGCTTCATCCGTCATATCGGTCAAACGACAAGAGCCGCCTAGGCCCGCGTTGTTGATCAAAATATCAACACCGCCGGTTTCCACTTCCGCAAAATCCACCAGTGCCTGTACCTGTGCTTCGTCAGTCACATCGCAAAGCTGAGCGCTCACCTGGCAGGCATCCGACAGCCCAGCCAGTGCTTCTCTAGCCTGACTCAAACGGCCTTCGTGAACGTCACTGATAACAACCGCCCTCGCGCCCTCTTCGACCGCGCGCTTTGCGGCAGAGAACCCAATACCGGCACCCGCAGCAGCGGTGATCAGAACTGACTTGGCCGCCAGGAGGTTATGACCTTCTACGTAATCTGGAATCTCTCTGCTCATCTTGGTGTCATCCTTGGATTACTTACCTTGTCCACGGGGTTCTTTCGGCATGCCGAGTGCACGCTCGGCGATGAGATTTCTTTGTATTTGATTCGTCCCACCGTAGATTGTGTCGGCACGCGTAAATAAAAAGAGTGACTGCAATTTAGTGAGCTCATAGGGCCCCTCCTCAAGTAATTCAGCATCGGGGCCTAACACGTCCATCGCTAACTTACCCAAGTTGCGGTGCCAACTTGACCAATACAACTTATAAATCATCGCCTCTCTGCTCAGACTGCCGTCCGCACCACCAGAAAGTGTGCGCATACTGTTGTAACGCATGGTCCTAAGACCAATGTGCGCCTCGGCAATCCGCTGACGAATATCGGGGTCTCGTGATGCACCGTTTAATGTTGCGAGACGGATGATCTCGTCAAGCTCGGTTTGGAACAGCATCTGTTGACCCAGCGTCGATACGCCTCGCTCAAAGCCTAATAGCCCCATGGCGACCTTCCATCCATCGCCCGGTGCGCCGACAATGTCATCCACCGCGCAGACAGCTTCATCAAAATACACTTCGTTGAATTCTGCTGTACCCGTCAGCTGATTAATCGGTCTAATCGTGACGCCGGGCTGATCGAGAGCCACTAAAAAGAATCCCAGCCCCCTATGGCCTACGCTGTCACGATCAACTCGCGCCAAGACAAAAACAAAATCCGATTCATGTGCCAGAGAGGTCCAAACCTTCTGCCCCGTTATCTTCCATTGATGGCCGCCGGCGTCAAATTCGGCCCGTGTTCTAATGGCAGCAAGATCAGAACCCGCGCCGGGTTCGGAATACCCCTGACTCCAGAAAGCCTGTCCACTTCTAATGTCCGGGAGGTATCGGGCCTTTTGGTCTTCGCTACCAAAAGCCAACAACGTGGGTCCAGTAAGGGTGTCTCCGATGTGTCCCATGCGTCCCGGTCCGCCCGCGCGTGCATACTCCTCATGATAGATGACTTGTTGCTCAATCGAGGCGCCTCGACCGCCCCACGCTTCAGGCCATCCGATACACGTCCAGCGTCCTTCGGCGAGGCGACGCTCCCAAGCCTTACGTTCATCCACAAAGCGATGCTCGTCACCCGGGCCACCTCGATGCCGAACCTCTGCGAACTCATCCCGCAGGTTCTCATCAAGCCATTGCGCAATTTCTTGTCGAAACAACTCATCGGCGGCTGTGAACGTCAACTCCATGTCGCAACTCCATCCAACAGTTGGCAGGCAATCGCTTCTCGCATCTCTGGTGGCCGGCCGAGGTAACTCTCGGTAGAACGTGCGCGCTTGAAGTACAACTGAATGTCGTATTCCTCAGTAATTCCGACCCCGCCGTGCATCTGAATGCCGGACCCTGCATTAAAAAATGCCGCATCACTGGCGCAGGCACTGGCCATATACGCCGCCTCCTGAAGCGCTGCGTCGGTTGCCTCTTGCGCGAACCAGGCATCTGCAATGCACGCGGCAAAGTAGAGTAACGAACGCGCGGATTCGACTTTGACCATCATGTCGGCTGCTTTGTGCTTAATTGCTTGAAAAGAAGCGATGGAGCGATTGAATTGCCAGCGGTCCTGAGTGTATTCAACGCTGATATCAAGACTGGCCTGCGCCACCCCTACCTGATCGGCTACGGTCAAAATGCGGCTCAGCGCAACAACCTGCTTAATCAAGTGCCCTGCGTCACCGGAGAGCCGCTGCGCCTCACCGACCACCACCGCCTCTAAGCGGACCTCTGACATCGGACGTGTTTGATCCAAAGTGGGTGTGTGCTCAATGGTCACGCCAACCGCATCCGACTGAACGACCCAAATCGAAGTGCTCTGATCTTCATTGGTCGCGACCACTAACAAGGTGGACGCCGCAAAGCCAAACGGGACGAATCGCGCATCGCCCGAGAGCGTGAAGCCCTCGCCCAAGTCGCTCACAGAGACACCTGAGGCATGCCAGCCGTCCACCGCATTGGTGAGCGCAAGTGACACAATGTGCCCGCTTGCAATGTCCTCTAGACAGCGATCGCGCACCGCGCTCTGCATGCAGAGAGTGAGTAACGCCGTGCTTTGCGTCACGGCAAACAGTGGGGATGTGAACAGACGCTCTCCCGCCGCCTCCATAATGATTGCCATCTCAACCCACCCAAGCGCCAGACCTTCGTGGGCCTCAGGCACTAAAACGGCTTGCCAGTACATGTCGTTGCAAACACTGCGCCAAAGCGCTGCATCAAAATGCTGTGACGAGCGGCATGCCGCCCGAACAGCCATTGAGTCAGACTTAGCCGCAAGGAACGACTGGCTGGTATCCTTGAGCATGCGTTGCTCATCGGTGAAGGCGAATTTCACGAGTGCTCCTACGTGCCCCAGACCTGTTGAGCGGGAACAGCAGTCGCCAGGGACTCCTCCAAAGCGCGACCCACGTCAGCAGGCAACCAGCGAGACCCCTTGTCGATCCCCACAGTGCTGCGCCAGCCGTCAGCAATTGCAATACGTCCCCCCTCAGCCTCAATCACTTGACCGGTGACATGATGCGATGCCTCAGAGCACAGCCACGCGACCACCGATGAGACATTTTCAGGCGCAAAATGATCAAAAGACCCATCACCTGGAACCGCCATACGCTCTGCCATCGCAGGAACGGCTGTGGTCATCCCGGTGCGAGCCACCGGACAAATTGCGTTCGCAGTGACACCGTACCTACCAAGCTCAGCTGCTTGGTTGAGGGTCAGCGCGGCAATACCTGCCTTTGCCGCTGCATAATTTGATTGGCCGACCGAGCCCTGAAGTCCGGCGCCCGACGTGGTGTTGACCAGCCGGCCAGACACAGAATTTCCCAGTTTTGATTGGTGTCGCCAATACTGAACCGCATGCGAGGCGATGCAAAAATGCCCTTTCAAATGAACCGAAATGACCTGATCCCAGTCCGCCTCAGACAGTGAGGCAAACATTCGATCGCGGTTGTTCCCAGCGTTGTTGACGACCCCAGTCAGATCACCAAAAACGTCGATCGCTTGGGCGACCGCCTCCCCACTGCTTGCATAATTCGTGATATCGGATTCATTAACGATGGCGCGACCACCCGTTGCCGTGATTTGGTCAACAACGGCGCGCGCCGCGTCGGTGTTAATGTCGTTCACTAAGACTGCCGCACCTTCGCCCGCTAATACGCGCGCATGAGCCGCACCAAGGCCGCCACCCGCCCCCGTCACAATGACGACCCGCTGATCGCAAATTCCCATCACAACCCCCTAGACGCGCTCAAGAATAGTGACATTCGCCTGGCCACCGCCCTCGCACATTGTTTGAAGACCGTAGCGCACCTCGCGACGCTCCATTTCGTGCAGTAACGTCGTCATCAGTTTCGTACCTGTTGAGCCTAGAGGATGCCCAAGTGCAATCGCGCCGCCGTTAACGTTGGTCTGATCATGGGCGTACCCAAACTCTTTGAGCCATGCCATGGGCACCGAGGCAAACGCCTCGTTGATTTCTACGATATCGATATCCGCAAGCGACAGCCCCGACTTTTTAATCGCGTGCGCGGTCGCAGGAATGGGCGCCGTCAACATCCAAATAGGGTCGTCCGCTCGAACAGACATGTGTGCAATGCGTGCCCGCGGCGTCAGGTTGTAGCGCTTAAGCGCCTCCTCAGACACCACGAGGACCGCTGAAGAACCATCACATGTTTGACTCGAGACCGCCGCCGTTATGGTGCCGCCTTGTGCCAACGGCTCAAGACCTGCCATAGCCTCCATGGAGGTGTTGCGAATAGTTTCGTCGGCGTTAAGTCCCTCATACGGAATTATTTCTCGCTCAAAATAGCCCGCGTCTGTCGCGGCTCGCGCTCTACGATGCGACTCCAGTGAGAACGCCTCCATCTCCTGGCGAGAAATTTCCCACTTATCTGCAATCATTTGCGCCGACTTGAATTGTGAAACCGACTGCGTTCCGTATCGCGCAACCCAACCCTCACTGCTTGTGAAGGGATTATCAAACCCGTAAGCCTGACCGGCGACCATCGCTGAGGAAATGGGGATTGACGACATCGTTTGAACCCCGCCAGCCACCACGACGTCCATGGTGCCCGACATCACTGCCTGAGCTGCAAAATGCACCGCTTGCTGGGACGACCCGCACTGACGATCGACCGTCGTGCCCGGAACCACATCACTCAACCCAGCAGCAAGCCAGCACGTCCGCGCAATGTCACCGGCCAACGGCCCAATGGTGTCCAAACAACCAAAAACCACATCATCGTATTCATGATCTGGAATATCATGACGCTCGACCAAGGCTTTTAGGATAAAAGCCCCCAAGTCCGCACCGTGAACCGAGGCCAGTGAACCGCGCCTCCTTCCCGTCGGACTTCTGATGGCATCCACAATGTAGGCCTCTGCTCGCTGTCCCATACCGTTCTCCGCTCTAATACTTAGATTTTTTTATTTAGCCTGCTTTCTCAAGATCTGTGATTGATCCACGACCGAAGGTGAACTCCGGCCCCAGTAGCGCATCCTTGCGCAGTAACCACTCATGAATTCGATTGTTGTGAAAGCCTTCGTCACCCCACTCGCGCGCTAAGGCCCAAGCGCGTTTAGCCCAGATCTGTAAATCACACTCCCAGGTATAGCCCATTGCGCCATGCACCTGAGTGCAGTGCCTTGATGCCATTAAGGCCGCACGCGACGCGACCGATTTCGCATGTGACACCGCAAAATCGGCACGATTAGGTGACACACCTACCGTGTATGCAGCGCGATAAACAACCGGCTTTGCGTATTCCACTTGGACAGCGACATCGGCTAGCAAGTGCTTCACCGCCTGATTCGCACCAATCGCACGGCCAAACTGTTCTCTGTCCGTGGTGTATCGAACGCTCTGATCCAACATTCCTTTTGATAAGCCGACCAGTTGCGCCGCATTTGCCAATGCCCCGCGGTTGAGCGTTGAACGTTGCAAACGCGCACCAACGTCGCCGTCCGCGACTCGAACGTGATCGCGGGGATCAAAAGACACCGAAAAAAGCCGGCGGGAAGGATCGACGCTTTTCATACTTTTTAAGGCGATTGCCTCTTTTGGAACCAAATAGAGACCGTCACCCTCAAAAACTAAAAACCAGTCGGCGCAGTCTGCGTAGTTAATACAGGGATTAATCGCGTGCCCGAGCGAGACTCGTAGGTCTCCCGACAGCACACCATCCATCACTTTTTGAATATCGGCATTACCCAGGCCTTGATCCAAAATATCCACGAGTAGCGGCGTACTCACCATCACAGATTCCACCACGGGCTCCGGTAATGCGACCTCGCCACACGCCTCCGCCAGCAAAATAAAATCGGTGATACCAAGGCCCAGCCCACCGAGCGCTTCAGGCACAAGCATGCTGTTTAGGCCAAGCTCATGCACTTGCGAGAGGAGTCGCTCGTCGACACCAGCCGCCGTCACCCACCGGCTGCGCACCGCGTCAGCGGTCACCTCACTGCGAAGCATGCTGGCGATGGCGTCCTGAAAATCAAGCTGATCCTGGGTGAACGTAAAATTCATACCTCTGCCCTCACTTTCGCGGCATACCGAGCACGCGCTCGGCAATAATATTACGTTGAATTTCGTTCGTGCCGGCGTAAATTGGGCCCGACTGCGCGAACATAAACCCGTCGAGCCACGAGCCAAGCTCGGCAAATTCAGCCGCAGTTTGTGGCTCTATTTCGGCACGAGCACCCAGTAAGTCCATTGCTGTTTCATGGATCAACAGGTCCATTTCGGACCAAAATATTTTGTTACAGCTCGCCTCCGCGCCAATTGTCCCACCCGAGCACAACTTCGACGCCGTTTGATACGTCGACAACGCGTACGCTTCAGCGTCCATGTAGCACCGCACCACGGCTGATTCGATCTGCGGATTGATCACATCAGAGCCGTTCTCCCGATATAGCTGCACCAATCGTTTACACGCCTGCTGAAATCTAGCCGGACTTCTGAGCATCAAGCCTCGCTCGAAACCCGCAGTCGCCATGGCAATGCGCCACCCCTCGCCTTCGCCGCCCAGTAAATTAAAGGCGGGGACGCGAACGTCGTCAAAGAAAATCTCGGCAAAGCCAGGAAGTCCATTGAGCTGCTCAATGGGTCTTACCGTGACGCCTTCAGCATTGAGCGGCACTAACAGTTTCGACAGGCCGTGGTGTCGCGAAGACTCAGGGTCGGTTCGAAATAAACCGAACACCCAGTCTGCGTAAACGGCGCGTGTTGACCAAATTTTTTGGCCATTAATAACGAACTCATCACCGTCGCGGTCTGCGCGACAACGTATCGCTGCCATATCAGAACCCGCATTCGGCTCAGACCAACCCTGCGCCCAAATTTCATCGCCACTGGCCATGGCTGGAATGAAGCGCGCTTTTTGCTCGGGCGTTCCGTACTCCATCAAGGTCGGACCGAGCAAGAAAATGCCATTTTGATTAACGCGTAGAGGTGCACCTGCCCGATAATATTCTTCCTCAAAAATCAGCCACTCGATGAGATTGCAGCCCCGCCCTCCAAACTCAGTCGGCCAAGTGACCATCCCCCAATTACCTTTCGCGAGGGTACGCTCCCACTGACGGTGCGCCTCGAAACCTTCCGCAGTATCAAAAGAAGGCAATCGCTCGCTCGGCACGTGAGCGCCCAGCCATTTCCTGACCTCTGCACGAAACGTCTGTTGCTCTTGTGTGTACACTAAATCCATCGAATTAACTGTCCTGTGACTTATTCGCCTTGGCCATTGCTTTAGCGTCAAAGCCACCTAACTTATCGCCCGAGACCACGTCATTGTGCGCGTGTGCGAAGTGATGCCAGGCAAAGGCGGCCTCCATGCCCTGACGCTTCCCTTGCAGGTCTTCAACGTTATTGATCGCTTGCTTTGTTAAGGCCAGGCCCAGCCGCGGCATTGCAGCAATTTTATTCGCCAGCACGGTCACGTCATCCAGTAAGGTGTCACGTGTGCTGATCTGATTGACCATACCCATCTGATAGGCGCGCTCCGCGCCCATTTTATTGCCCGTAAAGAGAAATTCTTTTGCAATTCGGGGATTGAGCTCGTAGGGGTGGGCAAAATATTCGACGCCAGGAATACCCATCCGAACCACAGGATCGGAAAAATAGGCGTCATCGGTCGCAACAATCAGATCACAAATCCAAGCAAGCATTAGACCACCTGCAATACAGGCGCCTTGAACGGCTGCAATTGTCGGCTTGGGCATGTCTCGCCAACGACGACACATACCCAGATACGCCTCAGCCTCTCGAACGTACAGGAACTCACCGCCCGGCTTGTTCGCGTGATCGTACCAACTCGTTACACGCTCTTGACTCAAATGAACATCGCGCCCCGGGGTGCCGATATCGTGTCCTGCAGAAAAATGCTTCCCCTGTCCACGCAAAACGATCACTTTGACGTCATCGTTAGCCACTGCCTTCATAAACGCCGCATCAAGCTCATAGGTCATCTGACCATTTTGCGCGTTATTATACTTGGGTCGATTCATCGACACCCAAGCCACACCGCCCACTACCTCGTAGGTCACGATGTTGTTCTCTTCCATTGGCTCTGTGGTCTCAGTCATATCCATTACTCCTCATTGGGGTTGCGCACACCAGGGGGATTGTCCTTGAGCTGCTTGGACCGCAGGTTCAATGGATCAAGCTCAGCAATGAGCGCCAGCTGCTCTGCCGATGGTGCCGGCGTTTCAGCCACATTGGGGGCCACCGCCACCTCAAATCCAGTATTCTCCAGCACTTCAGCGAGCGACACCCCTGGGTGAAGGCTCACTACCCGCATCTGTTTATCGGGTCCGTTAAAATCCATGACGCACAAATCGGTAATCACCCGCCTGATATCAATGTCGTCAAATGTATAGCCCCGAGGCAAGCGGTCTGGGTTATAGCCAATCGAGCACACCACATCACATTCACCGGTTACGAACACACGTGTCGAATGCTTGGGCACAAAAAAAGAGTTCGCGTGACTGATCGAGTTGCCGGGAAACCCCCTGACACCCAGCAGCTGCACTTTCGGCGCCTCGTAACTTCCGCCCAGCGCAGCAATATTTGTTTGTCCAAAGCGATCAATTTGACTGGGGCCTACAAGCGCGTGGCGAGCCCCGCTCCAGACGTTATCGAAAATACGCGCAAATCCCATCCAATTTTCATTAGCCTGACCGCTGTGCGAGGCCATTCCGCTGACGGGATTTGGGGTTGAAAGCATGAACGACTGACTGTCTGTCATCATCATATCGGGGTTGAAGGTGCGCATCGCAAGACTTGCAGCCAGACGCGGTAGCAAGCCAATGCCCGTGGCAAGGACTTCCCCCTCGTTTTCGAAACTGCGACTGGCGGCGCAGACCATGAGCTCAGCGAGCGAAAATGTCATCGTGAGGCTCTCCTAGTAAACGGGCAGTGGCAAGGTCTGAATGGCCTCTAAGCCACCCACGTTGCTTTGGTAACTCGGCTCAGAATCACCTAAATAAGCTTCCGACCACCGGTCATAGCCGCCCTCAGCCAATGCGGCTGCATATTCTTTATAGTGCTTCATGTCGTACCCGTACAACGGGTCAGAAGACGACGGATGTGCACCACCCGAAATGTGAACAATGTGCGACGTCAGATTTCGCTCCCAGTAAACGCGTCGCGCCACGTCAGCATTATGAAAATAATCCGAGGGTACGAGCTCATCGACGGAAACCACTGTTTTTTTCGCAGCGCGGGCGAACCAGTCATCCATGTAGTGATCAGGACCGGCGATCTCACACACGCCGCGGACATCTCCGCGCGTTGCATGCAGCAACGACACGTCGAGATTTAAAGCAGGCATCGCCACCCACTCTTTATCGTCATAGGGGCTGTCTACCAGCTGCAAGTCGGGGTTGCGTGTGATCACGTCGGTTCCTAAGCCAATCCGAGTCGGAATATAGGGACTCCCCCAAGCCGCGGCTCGCAACCCGAGCAACATCATGCCTTCGTCGATCTCACGAACGTCCACACTGCCCGTCTCCCGAGCCTTTCGAAACCCGGGCTCTAAGGGCATAAAGTCCAAAGAGACGAACGCATACACCACTTTTCGGACTTTTCCAGCCGCACAAAGCAATCCGACATCTGCTCCGCCATAGGCGACAACCGTCAGATCACTGACGTCGGACCGCAGAAGCTCACGCACCAGCGCCATGGGTTTCCGCCGCGGACCCCAACCACCGATACCGATGGTCATACCACTCTCAATAACAGACACCGCATCCGCGGCGCTGACGCACTTATTCATGCGCGCATTTCCTATCGTTCCAGTTAGATTAAAACCAGTATCAAAGTCGACCTCTGCACCAGCATCCCCCATAGAGACTATGACAACTCGGGCGAAGCCACTTAGCGTGCACAAAAAGACTAATGACGTCTCAAAAAGGGTATCACTTTGTCAGTCAGCACCTACAACTCAACGGCCGCGCTCGTCGAGCATGCCGCTCAGGTCTATGGCGATCGGGTATTTATCGTCGACGGAGCCCACGCGCTCTCCTTCACCGATGTCGCAACCCGTGTTCGCGCGCTGGCATCAGCACTCGCAGCACGAGACTTTCAATGGGGGAGCAGAGCCGCCATTTGGGCGCCCAACTGCGCCGAATGGATTATTGCAGCGCTGGCGATCCAATACGTGGGCGGCACACTCGTCACCGTCAATACACGCTATAAAGCAACCGAGGCCAGTCAGATCATCCGCGACAGTGGAAGTTCAGTGGCGTTTGTAGTCGATCAATTTTTGGGGAACGATTATGCCGACGACTTGGCGGCTCAAAACATAGACGACCTGCACCACATCGTGACTATACGAGCACCCGGCTCTGCATCCCCGGATGACATCCAGAACTGGATATCAGAGGGCACAGTCGCAACGCCTGAGATCTGTGCTCGCAGAGACGCGCTGCGACGCCAGGTGGATGAAAATACCGTCTCTGACATTTTGTTTACCTCTGGCACGACGGGACGCGCAAAGGGGGTTGTGACGACGCACGGCCAGAACTTGAAGGCATTCAGCACGTTCGCATCCATCCTTGGTATTGATAGCGACGATCGCTACCTGATTATTAATCCGTTTTTCCACAGTTTTGGCTACAAGGCAGGTTGGTTGGCTGCACTACTGCGCGGAGCAACCGTGTACCCCATGGCGACCTTCGATGTCTCGCAGGTTCTCAATGCGATCAAAGCACATGAAATCACGGTCATGCCAGGGCCTCCGACGCTCTTTCAGAGTATTCTGGTGCACGCCGATCTTGCACACAGTGACCTGTCCTCACTAAAAAAGGCCACCACCGGTGCGGCGATTATCCCAACACAACTGATCATTGACATGCGTGAAACGCTCGGGATCGACACCGTGATTACCGCGTACGGCCTTTCCGAGACCTGTGGGCTGGTCACGATGTGCCGTCAAGGTGACCCCGCAGAGGTGATTGCTCAAACGTCGGGGCGCGCGATTCCAGACGTTGAAGTCGGCATCATGCGCCCAGATGGCACCCTGGCCGCACCTCATGAGGCGGGTGAGATTGTTGTCCGGGGCTTCAATGTCATGCAATGCTATTTTAATGACGAACGCGCGACGCGCGAGACGATCGACTCGGAAGGCTGGCTGCACACCGGGGATATCGGCACTCTCGACGAGTCTGGCAATATTAGAATTACAGACCGCCTGAAAGACATGTTTATTTCAGGGGGGTTTAACTGCTATCCGGCAGAGATCGAAAATCAACTGCTGCATCATGACGCAATCGCTCAGGTCGCCGTGGTTGGAATGAGCGATGAGCGCATGGGAGAAGTGGGTGCGGCCTTCGTGGTTAACACGCCCGGCACCCGTGTCTCCGAGGACGCACTGATTGCGTGGTGCCGCGATACTATGGCCAATTACAAAGTCCCAAGGAAAATCATATTTCTGGACGCATTACCCATGAACGCCTCAGGAAAAGTACTAAAAACTGTCTTGAGACAGCAACTTTAAGCACGCGCTTTACGGCGGTCAGTTTACTTATCAAAAGAAGAACAAGAAGGAACACACTATGACGATTCAGAGCCTTGGATACATCGGCGTTAATTCGACCCAACTCGATCAGTGGCGCGACTTCGCCTGCGACGTTATGGGCCTGCAAGATGTCTCCAGTGACCTCGGCGACGCGCACACCCAGTTTTACAAAATGGACTATCACCCCTACCGTCTATTCGTTCAACACTCAGCGCACGACAGCCTGGCGGTGTGTGGCTGGGAAACCAACAATCAAAAAGGGCTTGATGAAGTCGCCGCAGCATTGACCGAGGCCGACGTCCCCTTTGAGTGGGCCGATCAAGTGCTTATTGCCCAACGACGGGTTCAAAACCTCCTGTCTTTCACCGACCCTGCCGGCAACCAGCATGAGGCCTACTGGGGTGTCGTGTCAGACTTCAAAGCATTCAACTCCCCCCAAGGTGTGCCCGGTTTTGTGACCGCTGATCAAGGACTGGGCCACGTGGTTCTCCCTGCGCCCAATTTTAGTGAAACCGCCCAGTTTTTTAACGAAGTACTGGGTTTTGGCCTCTCAGATCTTATGAAACTCCGATTTACGCCAGACCCTGAAGAGCCCATAAAACGGCTGTGGTTTATGCATTGCAACCGACGCCACCACAGCTTGGGGCTGCTTGAAATTCCTCATCCAGCGGGGTGTATTCACCTCATGACCGAAGTCAACGCCATCGACGAAGTAGGCCGCTGCAATGATCGAAGAATTGCAGCAAATATTAAGCTCTCAGGGACGCTGGGGCGCCATGCCAACGACCACATGGTGAGTTTTTACATGCAAAGTCCTGCTGGATTCGATATTGAATATGGCGCAGAGGGGCGCACTGTCGACGATTGGTCTCGTTACGAAGTCTTCGAGAGCACCGTACCCAGCTTCTGGGGTCACGACTTTTCCGTAGGCCAGCAGGATTAGAGGTAATTCCTCAGTTAGTACATACGAGGTATGTCGAGACTCCTCTGCTTTGCAACGATGTGTGCAATGCCTTAAAACCGCTCGAAGACGGACACAGCTATAGGATTATTGCCATGAGCACGTACGAACCTGTTGTAACACAGCAAATTCTCGATCTAATTGCCAGCAAGTCCGCGGACCAACGTGAGGCCCGCAAAATGTCCAAAGAGGTGGTCGACGCCCTCAAGGAGTGCGGTTTCTTCACGATGCTACTGCCCAAACAGTGGGGCGGGCTCGAGCGAAAGCCACAGGAGTTTTTTGCAGAGCAAGTGCGCATAGCCGAGGCCGACATGAGCACAGCCTGGGCCGGCGGCATCATAGCGGTCCATGCCTTTCAGCTCGCGCTGATGTCCGAAGAGGCACAACGCGAAGTCTACGAGGCGGACCCAAACACACTGATCAGCAGTTCCTATAATCCCGTTGGAGCACGGGCCGAAATGTGCGAAGGCGGGTTTATGTTGCACGGTCGCTGGGGTTGGAGTTCAGGTTCTGACCACTGCACCTGGGCGCTGTTGGGCGGTGTGATACCCGGTGACGGCTACCGAACATTTTTAGTGCCACGAAACCAATACGACATTGAAGACACTTGGGATGTTATGGGTCTTCAGGGGACGGGTTCGAACGACGTGGTCATTTCCGATCCTATTTTTGTCCCAGATCACCGAACACATAAGCAAATGGACGGCTTTAACTGTGTGAATGATCAAGATAATCCAATGTATGACCTGTCATGGGCGCAAACGTTCGTGCGCGTCGTAAATTCAGCAGCCATTGGCGCCTTGAAAAAAGCGGTGAAGGTCTTCGTCGAATCCAAGCAAGGCAATTCAACGACCGACATGACGAAATTTGCCGGCGACGTTGAAACGCAGGAGCGGCTGGCCAAGGTGCTCAACACCATTGGCGAGCTTGAAGCAGTCATGTACCACAACTTTGACAAGATGGAGGCCGCCTCCTGGAAGCCAACGTTGGAAGATCGGATTATGTACCGATACCAGGCATCGATTGTGATCGACAAAGCCATTGAAGCCATTGATACGCTCTTTGAGGTCGCCGGTGGACGATCTGTCTTTAATGGGCACCCACTTCAGCAGCTGTGGCATGACATTCACATTGCACGCTGCCATGTCGCCAACAACCCCACCGCGTTTGCACGCAATCTGGGTAGTGTGGCGCTCGGCATGGAGAACAAGGACGTCTTTATCTAATGCACGCCTACGCCGAAGCGTCGCTCTATCACGAGGTCAGCAGCGGACGATCGATTCACTACACCGATCATGCTGCAACCGCAGTCGAAAAAGGGGCGGTGGTGTTTATTCACGGCAGTGGCCCAGGGGCAAGTGGCTGGAGCAACTTTAAGCATAACGTCGGCGCGTTTCAGGACGGTGGATACCGCTGTATCGTGTTCGATCAGTGGGGCTACGGAAAGACGTCAAAACCACAGGATGTCGATCACACGCTTGATTTCTTTGTCGACGGTTTAGTTTCACTGCTGGATTCTTTGCGTTTAGACCGCGTGACGCTTGTGGGCAACTCGCTCGGCGGTGCCGTGGCACTTGGTCTCTCACTTCGCAATCCAGATCGCGTTGAGAAGCTCATTTTAATGGCGCCCGGTGGCATTGAGTCGCGTGAAGTCTACTTCGCTATGCCTGGCATTCAAGCCATGGTTAAACACCCTATGGGATCACCCGACTTCACCAAAGACGTGCTCGCTGCCTTACTGACGCAACTCGTCTACGATCCTTCAGCGGTCGACGCCGCGTTGGTCGACGAACGCTGGGCGACGCTCGAGACGCAAAACCCGCACGTTTTAGCCACCATGAATATTCCCGACATGACCGACAGACTGCGAGAGATTGACATTGGCACATTGGTCTTTTGGGGCAGCGAAGACCGATTTTGCCCAGCCTCGGGATGCTGGAAAGTGCTGCAAATGAAGGGGCCTGTGCAAGCCGAGATCTTAAATCAGTGTGGCCACTGGGTCATGTCGGAGTACCCTGGCTTATTCAATGAGCGTTGCTTATCGTTTTTGAGCGATGCGGGGTGACCATGAGTCTCTCTGGCACTGATCACGCCCAGCTGGGTCGGACACTTTACGACGCGATGCGCGCGAACACACCGATTCAACCGTTGACCCAAACCCACCCAACGATCACCGTCGAAGATGCATATCAAATATCGCGGGCGATGTTGTCACACCGTCTTGAGCGTGACCGTGAAGTCGTGGTCGGCAAGAAGATTGGCGTCACATCAGATGCGGTCCAAAGCATGCTCGGCGTGTTTCAACCCGACTTTGGTTTCTTAACCAACACCATGACCTTCGTCAACAAATCAGATATTCGCATTGCAGGGCAAATGATTTCACCGCGCGCCGAGGGAGAAATCGCCTTTCGACTGAAATCAACGCTCTGTGGCACCGCGAATACAGAAGACGATGTTTTGGCGGCGACCGAATGCATTATCCCCTGCTTTGAAATTGTCGATTCACGAGTCGAAAACTGGCAAATTGCTATCCAAGACACCATTGCTGATAACGCCAGTTGCGGTGTGTATGTTCTTGGCGATGCGGAGCTCGACCCACGACAGCTTGATCTCCCCAATATTCGTATTGATGTGACAAAAAACGGGGAGCAGTTGAGTTCAGGCATGGGCAGTGCCGTTCAAGGTAATCCATTGACCGCCGTCGCCTGGCTTGCCAATACGCTGGGCGCCTATGGTATCGATCTGGAAGCCGGCGAGGTTATTTTGTCAGGCTCTCTGGTGCCCCTCGAACCCGTTCATCAGGGTGATGCAATGCATTTGCTGATGACGGGCGACGGCTTTGATGAGTGCAGCGTCAGCTGTCAATTCATTTAATGAAGGTGACGTATGACGACTAAAGCCAAAGCAGCGATCATCGGCCCAGGAAATATTGGGACTGATCTGTTGATGAAGTGTCAGCGCAGCGACTTCATCGAAGCGACGTGGATGGTGGGAATTGAAGATTCAGCGGGCATTCAGCGCGCGCGCGCGCTTGGCCTGCGGACCACAACGGAGGGGGTCGATGGTCTGGTTGCTGGATTTTCGGCAGACCCCGTAGATTTCGTATTTGATGCAACGTCAGCCTACGTACACGCTGAAAACAGTCGCAAAGTCACCGCGCTGGGCGCCATGATGATCGACCTCACGCCTGCTGCAATCGGTCCCTTTTGTATACCGCCGGTTAACTTACAGGCGCTACTCGATCGGGGCCCCACTCAAAACGTCAATATGGTCACGTGTGGAGGGCAAGCAACGATTCCGATGGTGGCAGCCGTCAGTCGTGTGCAGCCAGTGAGCTACGCCGAGATCGTTGCTACTGTGGCATCAAAGTCCGTCGGTATGGGCACGCGCGATAACATTGACGAATTCACGCGAACAACGTCATCGGCGATCGAAAAAATTGGCGGCGCTGATGAGGGTAAAGCCATTATTGTGATTAACCCCGCCGAGCCGCCGCTTGTCATGCGCGACACGATCCATTGCCTAACCAAAGAGGCCCCGAACGAGACCGATATTCGAACCTCGATTGCCGCTATGGTGACCGACGTTCAGCGCTACGTTCCAGGGTACAGGCTCAAGAACGCGCCCATTATTGACGGTCATCGAGTGACCATCTCAGTGGAGGTCGAAGGGCTCGGTGACTTTTTGCCTAAGTACGCGGGCAACCTCGATATTATGACGGCCGCAGGCCTGCGCACCGCAGAAATGATAGCTCAGCGACGACAAAGCTCGAGGAGTAGTCTATGAATTTTGAAGGCCGACATATTACGTTGCACGACATGTGCCTTCGCGATGGCATGCATCCCAAGCAGCACCAGATTACCGTCGATGAAATGGTCGATATCGCCGGCGCGCTTGATGCGGCAGGCGTGCCTCTGATTGAAGTGACCCATGGTGATGGGCTGGGTGGCGCCTCGGTTAACTACGGTTTTCCGGCGGCAAGCGATGAGACCTACTTACGCGCCGTGGTCGAGCGTGTCGAGCACTCTGCAATCTCGGCATTACTGCTTCCAGGCATTGGTACGGTCGATCACCTGAGGATGGCAGCAGACTGCGGCGTGAAAACGATTCGCGTGGCAACCCATTGCACTGAAGCCAACGTCTCGCGCCAGCACATTAATCTCAGTCGTGACTTGGGTCTGGATACCGTCGGATTCCTCATGATGGCACACATGATTTCCGAGGACGCCTTGGTGGAACAGGCGCTGCTTATGGAGTCTTACGGTGCTAATTGCATTTACTGCACCGACTCTGCCGGTTACATGCTGCCTCAAGACGTCACAGATCGCATCGCCCTCCTCAAAAAGAGGCTCAAGAGCGACACGGAAGTCGGATTTCACGGACATCACAATCTTGCGATGGGCGTTGCCAATTCGCTAGCGGCGATTGCAGCCGGGGCTAACCGTATT
>ENA-OREB01000020-OREB01000020.1-marine-metagenome-genome-assembly--contig:-NODE-20-length-90245-cov-7.703831_pt1 | contig 90245 bp, 76 predicted proteins | sample MGYA00248625_ERZ508552 | MGnify/ENA primary metagenome ERZ508552 (study PRJEB26219, sample SAMN06267888) | marine metagenome | isolation source: Monterey Bay, California, USA | place: USA:Monterey Bay...
CATACATTTCGGCACAGCTTCGCCACCCACCTCATTGAGGCGGGAGCGGATTTGAGAGCCGTTCAAGAGATGTTAGGCCACGAGCAAATCGCAACCACTGAAATCTACACGCATCTGGACCGAACATTCCTTCGGGATCAGATCGAACATTTTCATCCGCGATCGTCTACTTCTAGCCTAAAGAAAGAGGCCACATAACCGAATCGTTGTGCGTCTCACAGCTCTCTCATTGATTGTTGCCCTCGCATCGTTGGGATTCCTGCTTGCATCGAATAGCCCTTCGGAAGAGCCCACCATTGGCCTCAAAACGCTTGAGTTTTGGGCCGCTGATCAGGTCACTCCGCTGCAACTCGATTTGCATTCCAGCCCCGTGCCGTCATCAGTCGGCCTCTCCAAAAGTCTGTTTGTGTTTGTGCACGGTGGCGGATTCTTTTCTGGCTCTCGCAATCACCCACTGAATGCGCAGTTTTGCACAGCACTGGCCAAACACGGAATCGACGTAGCCTCCATTGATTACCGGCTACTGCAACAAGGAAGAGGGTTTCACTGCGACATTCCCAATGATGAAAAGCGTGCCGCGATTCAAGCCGCAGCAGCAGATCTCGAACAAGCCATTGCCCTTCTGAAACCAGACTATCCCAATGGCATTGTAATCGGCGGAAGCTCTGCAGGAGGCCATGCGGTGCTTCATGCTGCATACAAGCGACAGTTGGTCGACATACAAGGTGTCATCAGCATCAGCGGTGCGATGGAACCGATAAAGACAACCAATCCAACACCACTTTTAGCATTCCATGGAACCTGCGATGCATTGGTTCCGTATGGTGAGGCCATCCATCATTGTTGCAATCGCAACGAATCAGGAGCCTTACTGCTTCACGGCGGTGGAGCACTTGCCGAATGTTTGCCACAAGTGCAGTTACATGCCTACCTCAACGCAGGACACGACCTCGCCAACACGCTGCTGAGTGATTCAACTTGCATCGCTACTTGTGCCGATTTTATTCAGAATGCAATCAACGCTGAAGAGATCAGCGGAACACTTCTCTATGAGACAACCCAAGATTGTGGATTGCCTCGTCCTTTTTTGCCCTGTCAGCCTTAAGAAATGAAACATTCCCTCGCACTTCTGTTCCTTATCATTCTCGCGACGACCAAATCATTGCATGCGCAGGCTCCCGATGATCGCGGCTACATCGTCAAACTCGGTGATTACGTCCCTGCGTTCGAGCTAGAGGATACTCAAGGCAACACTTTCACACGGGAATCTTTGCTCGGAACAACCTACATCCTGCAATTCACAGCTTCCTGGTGTGGCGTTTGCCGGAAAGAAATGCCTCATCTCGAGCAAGAAGTTTGGCAACCTTTTCGCGACCAAAACTTTGTTCTATTGGGAGTGGATTTGGACGAATCAAAAGAAAAGGTGATCGACTTTGGAGCACAAATGGGCATCACCTACCCCATTGCTCCGGATCCAAATGGTTCGCTTTTTTATTCAATCGCTGCGCCAAAATCTGGAGTCACCCGCAACGTTGTGGTCAACAATCGAGGTGAAATTGTATTTTTAACACGGCTCTTTGACGAAAACGAATTTTCAGCAATGATTGAAATGGTCGAAAATCTCGTTGGAAATTGACTCCGCTTTTTGCCAGTTGCCTGCATTTATTGGCGCATGGGCCATTTTGACAAAGCAGCAGATAACATGTTACGAGGTTCGTCCAAAGGAATGCTTTCCATTCCCAAATGAGCAAATGCTCGTCGCAAGGTCTCTGGAGCGTTCTGAATAGTCACACCTGGAGCCAATGTAGCTTTGGAAATCTTTTGACCATCTGCAGACAATGCGAGAGGCAAATGCTTGTAACGAATTGAATCGTTTCCAATGGCCTGCTGAATCATGATATGAGCTGCTGTTACGGTTAACAAATCAGCTCCGCGCACCACATTTGTAACGCCCATATCCACGTCATCAGTCGCATTCGCCAATTGATAGCTATAAATACCGTGCGCATTTATTAGCAAGAAATCACCCACATCTGATCTGACATTCACCTTTGTCAGGCCCTGTTCCAAATCATGCCAGGAAACCTCGCCGTCCGATGATCTATATCTTCTAGCCCGCCCTTTTAGATGGTTCAAGGAGCGGCAAGTACTGGGATAAACTTCTTGATTTTGCCAATCCTTGCGGGTGCAATTGCAAAAATATGTGCGTCCCAACGATGAGAGTTGCTCGACCACATCATGGTACCGATCAAAGCGTGTGGACTGATAAACAGGCTCTCCATCCCAATCAAGCCCGTACTTTTCAAGAATGTGAAAAATGGCGTCAACCGAACCTTTCGCCACCCGAGGCTGGTCCAAGTCATCAATTCGCAGCCTCCATTGACCTCCTTCCGACCTTGCGTCCAACCATGATCCAGCCGCTGCTACGATGGAACCAAAGTGCAAAGGCCCCGAAGGCGTTGGGGCAAATCGTCCGACGTAATCAGTCGCGGACAAGCTTGCGGTATTTCACCCGTTGAGGGCCAACTTGACCGAGACGTTTCCTTTTATTCTCCTCGTACTCGCTATACGTGCCTTCGAACCAATAAACCTGAGAGTCCCCTTCAAAGGCGAGAATATGCGTGCAAATTCGGTCTAAAAAATACCTATCGTGTGAAATGACCACGGCGCATCCCGCAAATGATTCAATTCCCTCTTCCAGTGCGCGAAGGGTATCAACGTCGATGTCGTTTGTAGGCTCGTCCAACAAGAGCACGTTGGCCTCTGTTTTCAACGTCATGGCCAAGTGCAATCGATTGCGCTCTCCTCCAGACAATACGCCGCACTTCTTTTGTTGATCAGAACCGTTGAAGTTGAACTTAGACACATAAGCTCTGCTATTGAACAATTTGCCGCCAATGTCCAATTGATCGGTTCCACCACTCACCACTTCCCAAACTGTTTTGTCGGGATCGATTGATGCATGCCGTTGGTCGACATAGCCAATTTCAACACTTTCTCCCTTTTTGAATGAGCCGTTATCGGGCTTTTCCTCGTCCATGATCATGCGAAATAAGGTGGTCTTTCCTGCACCGTTAGGACCGATGACTCCCACGATGCCCGCAGGCGGTAGGCTAAAATTCAAATCTTCGATCAACAACTTATCGCCAAATGCTTTTTGGAGTTTTTCAGCCTCAATGACGAGGTTGCCCAATCGAGGCCCATTGGGAATGGGAATGGACAAGCGAGCGTCCTTCTCATTGGTTCCCTCGGCAAGCATTTTTTCATAATTGTTGACGCGGGCTTTGTTTTTTACGCGGCGACCTTTGGGGGACTGCTTTACCCAATCCAACTCGCGTTCCAATTCCTTTTGACGTTTGGAAGCTTGCTTTTCTTCTTGAGCAAGACGTTTTGTCTTTTGCTCCAACCAAGAAGCATAATTGCCCTCGTAAGGAATTCCTTCTCCACGATCCAATTCCAAAATCCACTTGGCCACATTGTCCAAGAAATAACGGTCGTGGGTGACGCACAAAACAGTGCCTGAGTATTGTTCCAAATGCTGCTCCAACCAGTCAATGGATTCCGCATCCAAGTGGTTGGTCGGCTCGTCCAAAAGCAAAACATCCGGTTGCTGCAAAAGCAAACGGCAAAGGGCCACCCGGCGACGTTCTCCTCCAGAAAGCGACTCCACCTTCGCATCATCAGGAGGGCAGCGCAAAGCGTCCATGGCAATGTTCAACTTGGTGTCCAACTCCCATGCATTCAGCGCATCAATTCGATCTTGAACCTCAGCTTGACGGTTGATCAAGGCCTCCATCTTATCGGGGCTGTTCAAGATTTCCTCGTCCATGAACTTCGCATTGATCTCTTCGTACTCCTTGAGCACTGCAACAATTTCGGCGGTGCCTTCCTCCACGATTTCGCGCACCGTTTTGCTTTCGTCCAATTCGGGCTCTTGCGACAAATAACCTACCGAAATGTTTGGCGACCAGGTGACGTCACCCGTGTAGGCCTCATCCAGTCCCGCGATGATTCGCATCACGGTCGACTTACCGGCGCCGTTTGCACCGAGGATTCCAATTTTTGCACCGTGGTAGAAGCCCAAGGTCACATCCCTCAAGATCTGCTTGCCTGCAGGGGTCACTTTATTGACCTTGTGCATGCTAAAAATGACCTTTTTCTCGTCTGACATGATTTTTGATTTCGGAGATTTCTCCCGCAATATTACGTCGAAGCAATTTATGCCCGCTCGATTTCCAATACAGTAATTTCTGGAGGCATCCCCACACGGCCGTGGAAGCCAAGAACGCCGAAGCCACGATTGATGTGCAAGAATTGGTTGGACTCTTTGTACAAACCGGCCCAGCGCTTATAGCGCCATTGGCTTGGCGACCACTTGATGCCCAACCAAGGAATTTCGATGCCAAACTGCATGCCGTGTGTGTGACCACTGAGCGTGAGTTCAATTGGGGCCTGTCCGTCCATCACCTGCTCTTCCCAATGCGTCGGATCGTGGCTCATCAACACAGAGCACAACGACTCAGCATCGCTCCCCTTTAATGCGGCACTCAAATCACCGCTTCTTCTGAAACCCTTGCCCCAATTCTCGACGCCGATCAGTGCGATTCGCTCACCTTCACGTTCAAAGTGATGGTGCTCATTTAGCAAAAGGCGAAAGCCCATTTCTTGGTGAATTTCTTTGATTCGTTTGCGGCTCACTTCGCGTTCAGACTCTTCAAAAGGTCCGTAATCCGCATAATCATGGTTTCCCATTATGGAGAACTTCCCGAGAGGCGCATGCAATCGACTGAATGCTTCAATCCACTGCTCTGCCTCATCCGCATGGGTATTCACCAAATCACCTGTGAAAAGAATAACGTCTGGCGCAAGATTGTTGATCTGCTCTAGCGCCTCCAGAACCGGACGTGGCGTATCCACAAAACTGCCCAAGTGTGCATCCGAGATTTGCACCATTTTAAACCCATCAAAAGCCGGCGGCAAATTGGGCATTGGAACTTTGACATGCTCCACGCGATAGGCGTATTTGCCCCATGTAACCCCATACAAAAAACCAGCAAAAGTGAGTCCGGCGGCTCCCAATCCCAATTGTGTCAAAAAAGATTCCCTTGAAATGGGACGCGAGCTTCCCGAAACTTGATTGAAGAGCTTGAAGCCTCCAGTACGCACAATTTCCAAGGACTCAAACAGGGCCATAACCAACTTCGGAATGAACATCACGAAGAATGAAATGGACATCACACTGAGCAACCTAGGATGCGTTGAACGCCATGTCGGCCACATGAAACCATTGATTACAAATGCAATCCAAATCAGAACGACCAAACAAAGCCAAGCCAAACGAATTTGGTGCCAGTTTGGGTGCTGTTCCAATCTCCGATTCAACAGTCGAAATGAAAGCCATTCAATGCTCGCCAAAATGGCGGACAAAAAGAGAAAGGAAAAGATCATACGAGCAATCGAGGGCATGGCGCAAAGGTTGCTGCAAATCTACGAAGCCTCAACCCTAAAGTCGGTGCAGCCAATTGCCAAACTTGCTAAACTTATTGGCTTAAATGCTGGCATTCCAAGATTCAAATGACCCTGCAGGATCAAGCGCCTCTAATCCATCCGCTCCTATCGCCGTGACGCTCATCAAATCCGGATTGCCTTCAAGCAAATGATAGTCGTGACTCGAGACCATAACGTGCCTTCCTCTGGCTACCAATGCAGACAATTGAGACCACATCACTTGGCGCGATTTTACATCGAAAAAAGCCGTTGGCTCATCCAATAAAATCCATGGTGTATCCTGCAATATTGCTCGGACCAACATCACGCGTTGCGCTAGACCATCACTCAAGTCGCAAAGTGATTTCATGTGCATTTCTCCCAATTTAAAAGCATCCAGCAAGTCATCAACTTTATTTTGATTTGGCTCATGCAAAGCCAATGCCTCAGAAACAGTCAATTCAGATTGTCGAGGAGGAATGCTCTGCACAAATGCCATATTCGACACGCGACGCGGTGATGAAATCAATGCCACATCCTCACCATTCCATTTTACCAACCCAGCCATGGGAGATTGGAGACCCGCCAAAGTTCTGATCAAGGTGCTCTTGCCGGAGCCATTCTCTCCGATGATCAAATGGATGCCAGGGCCCTTCCATTCGTACGACAAATTGGACAATACATTGAGGTGACCATGATACCCCACAGACAAATCAGATGCTTGAATGACCTGATCGGCGGTGTGTTGGTTGCTACCGTTCATGAGTGAGTAAAATTCCTTTTGATGAGCACCCAAATCACCATTGGAGCGCCCAAGAGTGAGAGCACCGCGTTCAAGGGCCACCCACCTTCAAAAACCCCCAGTCCCTTGACACCCCAATCAGCGACCAACGCCAATAAGGCCCCAATCAAGGCTGTCATCGGAATCAAACGGCGGTGGCTTCGGTGCGGAGTGAGCAGTTTGACCAGATGAGGCGTCGCGAGGCCTAAAAATGCTACTGGACCGCAGACCGCCGTGATTGATCCTGCCAATAAGCCCGTTAAAAGAATGAGCAACTGACGTAAACGAGATTCGTCCACGCCCATGCTTCGAGCTGTGATTTCGCCCATCGTCCACTTGTCTAAGTTTTGATGCAGGCTAAAAGCCATGAAAATGGCAATTACAACAAGCAACATTACGACCCCAGCTGTTAACAGGGTGGCTTGCCCAAAAGTCCCCATTCCCCAAAACACAAATTGCTGCAGTGCATTTTCTTTTGCTTCCGCCTGCAAGACAGTCACAAGCGCACCCAAAACATAATTCAGCATAAGTCCGAAAATAAGCAAAGAAGCCAGTCCCCGGAAACGCGTTGAAACGCCCCACACCAGCGCCAGGGCCAACCAACTTCCCACGCTGGCAGCAATAGAATTGACCAACCAACCACCACCCATGCCCGTCAAAACAACCAAGGCCACGGCCATGCCTGCACCAGAAGTCACTCCCAGGACAGACGGACCGGCCAGCGGGTTGTGAAACCAGGTTTGCATCATCAATCCCGAAATCCCCAAACCCGCTCCAGCGGCAATCGCCATCAATACCCTGGGCAGACGGACTTCGAAAAACACGGTCGCCGCAAGCTCCGGTGACGAACCAAACCAAGAACCCAAACTACCCCAATCCATTGTTGTCGAACCCCAGAGCAAATGACTGATCGACAAAATCAAAATTGCTGCAAAAGCAAGCCCAATGATTCCGCTATATTTCATTCCGTTAGCCACTTGAAACACGGTTCCATATCCATTGAACACGAACTGCCTTCAAACAAGCATGTCAGATTCTCGAGCATCACATCTGGCCTAGCAACCCACCATCCGAAGTAATCGCACTGCGATGTATTGGCAACAAACACGCGCCGAGAATCGGGAAGCACCAACCGATTGCGATCATCCTTCTGAAGCAATTCCGAAATAGTGAGTTCGCTGCCTGAGTGATGCAACACCAAACCCCAAGCGTCAGCCTTCCTTCCAATTTCGATCATTTCTTCGAGTGGAATGCGCACATTCTCTCGTCCCAATCGATCTTGAAAAACGTACGATAATCCCGCATCTTCAAGCAAAGACGCGATGAAGCTTTCTCCTCCAGGAGCATGCCACTCTCCTTGCTCAACACTGCCTGTAAACACCTGGAGCGGCTCCTGCCTTTTAGCAGCCAAGCGAATCGATTCGTACCGTCTTGCTACCTCATCGAATGCTAAATTGGCCTGCAATAGTGAAACATCATCCACCAACCATCCAAATACCTTCATCCATTCCGCCCGTCCCAGAGGATGAGGCTCGAGGTATTCTAAAATTGGAACTATTGGAATCGTGGCAGACCATGTTGCATCATTGATGGGATTGCCAAAAGGATAAATGCATAGCGCAGAAGGTGGATGTGAAACCAGCATCTCCAAATCCCACTCAGGAGTGCCACGATAATCGACAGCCTCTCCTTTCATCAGGCACACTTTCGCCTGACCCGATTGAATGTAGTCCACAAAAGCCCCTCCCGCCCAATGATCCAACGAATCATCCCAAGCCTCCAACAATGCGACGTGGGTTGTACTCAACGTGGCAATGCCCCGAGATGCGGCATTCAAGACCACTCGCTCACCTTTTGGACATGGATCTGAATGGAACGCAACTGAATCACGGTATATCGTAGTGGCTACTTCCTCAAAAGCGACGTTAAAAACTTCGAGGCACGAAAGCACCTCACGACCCTCCGGATCAGAGAGTTTTTTCCATCGAAATCCCTGAGCTACTTCGGGTGACAGGTATTTAAATGCCAAGTCACAGCTGCCATTCGGGTTTTCCGCAGGCACCTGACATCCGACCACCATGGCTGAAACCAAGGCGAATGCAACCCGAAGGCGGGGATTCCGTAAAATGAACTTCCATTGCACGATGGTACAAAGGTACCGCTCCACTTAACTTTACCACATGCCGAACAATCATTCTTCTCAATCCATAGAGGCCAATCGGAACGAAGACGCTATGCGCCTGCTTTGGGTTCCCATTCGAGATCGCATTCAAATTGCAGCAAAAGGTGGAGGTCAAAAACGCATTGATAAAGAACACGCGAAAGGAAAAAAAACGGCTCGAGAGCGGCTTGAATTGCTGTTTGATCCAGGCTCACGCCCAATCGAAATCGGAGGACTGGCGGGAGATGGCATGTATGAAGAACATGGCGGCTGCCCTGCCGGTGGTGTCGTGGTTCAAATTGGCCAGGTTACTGGAAAAACCGTCATTGCTGTAGCAAACGACGCGACCGTGAAAGCTGGAGCTTGGTTTCCAATCACAGGAAAGAAGAATTTACGGGCCCAAGAAATCGCAATGGAAAACCGCATTCCAATCATTTATTTGGTCGACAGCGCTGGGGTTTTCTTGCCCATGCAAGATGAAATTTTCCCAGACAAAGAGCACTTCGGGCGGATGTTTCGAAACAATGCAAAGATGAGCGCAATGGGGATCCCACAAATTGCAGCAGTAATGGGTTCTTGCGTTGCCGGAGGAGCCTACCTGCCCATCATGAGTGATGAAGCGCTCATTGTAGAGGGCACGGGATCCATCTTCTTGGCTGGCAGCTTTTTGGTGCGAGCAGCGATTGGTGAGGACATTGACAATGAAACGCTCGGAGGTGCTGAAACCCATAGCAGCATCAGCGGTGTGACCGATTACAAATGCAAAAATGATGAGGAAGCTTTGCAAACGATTCGCAAACTCATGGGCCATCAGAACACCGAAGCGAATGTGGCAGGATTCAGTCGAATCAATGCATGTGATCCAAATGGCAAGGGTATCTGCAGCGTGTTGCCCGGAAAACGCAATCAGCCGTATGCGACCCATGAACTGATCAGATCACTTGTTGACGCCGATTCTTTCACAGAATACAAAAAGGAATACGGGAAGACCATCATAACTGGTTACGCTCGCATCGATGGCTGGAGCGTTGGAATTGTTGCCAATCAACGGAAATTGGTCAAATCCAAAACAGATGGCATGCAATTTGGCGGTGTGATTTACTCCGACAGCGCTGATAAATCTGCACGATTCATCATGAATTGCAATCAAAAAGGAATTCCTCTCGTCTTCCTGCAAGATGTGACCGGATTCATGGTGGGGTCAAGAAGCGAGCATGGCGGTATCATCAAGGATGGCGCCAAAATGGTCAATGCAGTTGCCAATTCAACTGTGCCGAAGTTTACGGTCATCGTTGGCAACAGCTACGGTGCTGGCAACTATGCCATGTGTGGAAAAGCTTACGACCCAAGGCTCATTGTAGCATGGCCATCCGCCAAACTCGCAGTGATGGGCGGAGAACAGGCCGCAAAAGTGCTGCAACAGATTGAAATAGCTCGGCTCAAGAAACAGGGCGAAAAGCCTGATGAAGCCGAACAAAAAAAGCTTTTCGACGATATAGCATCACGCTATGAGAAACAAACCTCCCCAATCTATGCTGCTGCGCGGTTATGGGTGGACGCTATCATTGACCCGGAGGAGACACGTCATTGGATCAGCAGCGGCATCGAAATGTCCAGCCATGCGCCCATTGAACCTTTCCGAACCGGAGTGATTCAGACGTAATCTCTGCAACGTTTTTATTGCTGCTTTTCCAGAGCACTGAGCGCTTTGTGCATCGCCTCAAATAAGGGGTGTGTTCCATCCTCACGCCCTTCTTCAATGATGCCACGGATGAGAAGCAAAACATCCCACAGAGCATTCTCATCGTTCACAGACTCCAGCTCCTCTATCCAGGTAAGCGCCTCCATAGCACACCTGAAGTCACCTTCTCCTGCACAATGCACCACTGAGCGTAGATGATTTTCGGATTGAAATCCGCAACTCCATAAAAAACCGATGATATCCGCATGCACCTCCGCAAACTCCGGATCCTCGAGGGCATCACCCATGACTTCAGCTCCTTCCGAGACCTTTAATGCGCCAAGCATGGAACCAATTTCCTGACGCAACCGTTCTTCGGTGCGATCACGAAATGCCTCTAACATTGGGCGCACCCATTGAATGTTTCCGGTTTCACGAGCCGTTTCTAGAGCATTGAGAGCGTCTGCTTCAGGGCCAGAGATAAGTTGAACAATCGAATTCATGCTGCAAAAGTAAAGCACATCATACAGGAAGTCACATCGGGCAAATGGTAGCTGCTTCAGGATCTGAAAAACTGCTCTTCCAAGCCGCTACAAATTCAGCCAACATGATTGCCGTGGCGCCCCAAATCACATGCCCCCCGATATTGTATGCTGGAAGCGTGACTACCTGACCTGACGCCATCGGTATCTCTGTGTTTGCAAGCGCATTGTTCCGCAAAAGATTCTGAACAGGGACAATCAGAACCTCGGACACTTCTGTCTCATCAATTTCCCAGATTGGCTCTTCCTCAAAAACTGCCAGAAAAGGAGTGACAACGAACTTGCTCGGGGGAATGTAGCGCTCTGTCATTTCCGCAAACACAGCGTTCCGATCAATCGCAATGCCCATCTCTTCTTCAAATTCACGCAAGGCAGTTTCCATCGAATCGGCGTCCGAATCCTCTTCCTCACCTCCTGGGATTGATATTTGTCCACTGTGCACACCTGGATACTCCGGACGTTTCATCAAGGCAATGCACCATTCACCATTTTCAGGAATCAAAACCAATAAGACCGAGGCAAAGCGAATCCGGTGACCCAATGACATAGCCTCGGACTTGGTTGGCCGTTTAAAGGGCATAGAATCGTCCGCAATTTTGCCAAAAGAATTGCCATCAACGGCAATGCTTTTCGCCAAGACTTGAATGATTCGGAGATGATGCGTGATCATGGTTCAAAAATGAGGAATAATCAAAAGTCAGCGCCTATCTTCGGGTAAGAACTTTACCGATGACCGACCAGCCCCGTATCGCAATGTTGGATGATTCCATTGGCTTCCCTCCTTTGGAGGAGGCTTGGGAAGGGCTATTGGCCATTGGAGGCGACTTGAATGAAGCACGCCTCATTGCCGCTTACGAAAGTGGTGTTTTTCCATGGTACGGAGAAAATGACCCCATTCTTTGGTGGGCTCCTGAGAAGCGTTGCATCCTTCGCCTCGAAGATCTCAAAGTTTCCAAGAGCATGCGAAATGTGCTCAATCGCAGAGACTATAAAATTAAAATAGACACAGCTTTTGAGGCTGTTCTCCGCAATTGTGGTGAATTGAGAAAAAATGGCGAGGGAACCTGGATATCCGAAGAAATCATTGAAGCGTATCTCAGGCTGCATGAACTGGGGTTGGCCCATTCGTTTGAGACTTGGCGCAATGGTCAACTAATCGGGGGACTTTACGGCGTTTCTATTGGGCATATGTTCTTCGGTGAAAGCATGTACTCCTCGGAAAGCAACGCATCCAAAATAGCTTTCATTCACCTCGTCGAATGGGCACGAAAGCACCACTTTGGCCCGATTGATTGCCAAATCCAAAACAACCATCTTGAAAGCCTCGGGGCGTGCGAAATCCCACGCAATGAATTCATGTCCATTCTAAGAACTCACTTGAGTAACGGAAAATCCATCCGAGGCCGCTGGCAAATGCCACAGCTCTGATTTCTACGACCTGTTCGGATAAAGCTACCTGTATCATATTCAAGAGATTACAGGCCTGAAAATTTCACTATCCACAAGTCATCAACATGTTTCTTACAGTCGTTAACAATTCGTTCATATTTCGATTGGCAGAGGAGCCATGTTTCTGAGCGTAGCCATCTACTTTGCAGACGTAGGCCACCAGGCCGTTCACAACGAAAACCTAACCTCTACAATCACCCAACCCATGGACAAGTACGATTACATGATCCTCGACATCATCCACACATACAAGCAAGAGCAACAATCACACATTCGTCTTGCTGTGTTGGAACGAAACTTTTGGAAGCGAATTGAAGCGGATACAGACTTGAGTGTGGGTCAAGCGCGCATTGGCGAACGCATTACGAATTTGTACCTCGACGGAATGCTTCAGAACAAAAACGGATACACCCTTACCAAAAAAGGCCGAGAGCAATTGGCTTTCGCTCCATGGAAGCAGGAGGAGATGGCCTAAGGATCCCATCCTCCGAACACATATTGGGCCACATTGAGCCATAAAAAAGCCGGATTACTTCCGGCTTTTTTATTGTCTGCACATTGCAGATTTGACCCTCGCGTGGATTCGAAATATACCGGAGGCTATTTAGCTCTCCAATACTTCAAGTTCGGGATACTTCTCTTTCCAGAAAGCCAGTTTCTCCTCATCACGCACAGTGATAACGGTTCGACGATCAAGTCGAACTTTAATGTTTGGTTGCAATTCCTTTGCACGCTTTTTCCGGGCCATAGCTTTAGTCTTTGATACTTAATATACGAAACAAAGCTGCTCCGCTCAACGAAAGAACAGCATTTCCAGTCAAAAGGTTGACTTTGTGCATAAACTTTTTACAATTCTTACCAAATGCCCAAGTCAATCCACCTGAAACAACGGTTTAAAGCAAAATCACTTCGCTCCTGCCACCTTCGTAGCAAAATATTGGATATACAAGTAGCATAGGACAGGAAGGCCAAGTGCTATGGCAAAACCGGACACGTCTGCAATCGCACCCACAGCGGGTGGAATAAAGGCACCACCTACGATGGCAGTGCATAAAATCCCACTCCCAAGCGGCTTCAGGTCACCCAATTCACCGATCCCCAATGTAAAAATAGTCGGAAACATAATGCTGTTAAACAAGCCAACAGCCAACAATGCGAGCAAAGCTGTGACTCCTGAACTCAACAAACTGATGACAACCATTGCTGCTGCACCAAGAGCAAAAAAGGCTAAAAGCTTGTTCGGAGCTATCCGTTGCATCAAAGCACTTCCGATAAAGCGACCAATCATTGCTCCACCCCAATAAAATGTGAGCAGAGCTCCGATCAAGCCCTTGGCGTCAATCCCCTCCAATGACATTCCCCTGATGCTCGCTGCCAAACCAGCCATGGAAGACAAGACGGCATTTTCACGAATGATTTCACCAACGCCCAATTCCAATCCGTACCCCACCATATATGATCCAATAGCGACCTCTGCTCCAACGTAAACAAAGATGGCAATTGCACCATATCGCAATGTTTTATTTTTCCAAGCGTCACGTAAGCCTCCTTCGCTACTCGCGCCCAGGATTCGAGGCAACTTACTAGCACCTATCAAAACGGCCAGCATTAAAAACGCCATTGCCAATGCCACAAAAGGCCCTTGCACTGCCGAAGCTTCTGCAGTGCGGTATGCATCCAAAGCTCCCTGTGTAAGGTTACTTTGTTCATCACCTGACAAGATCTGATCGCTCAACAAGAAACTCGCTGCCACGATTGGCGCAATGGTTGTTCCTAACGAGTTGAACGCTTGCGCTAGGTTAAGACGACTGGATGCCCGCTCTGGTGAACCCAATACAGATATGTAAGGATTCGCCGCGACTTGTAAGATGGTCAAGCCACCCGCCACTACGAACAAAGCAAGCAAGAACAATCCATATACTCGGGTCGCCGCAGCCGGATAAAAAAGCAAGCAGCCTAAGGCTGCGAGTCCTAAACCTGTCAAAATACCGCGCTTGTATCCGATGCGTTCAATGAGGTTTCCACCAGGAATGCTTAAGATGCCATAGGCTGCGAACCAAGCGAACTGAACCAATCCTGCTTGTAAGAATGTCAATTCAAAAACATCCTTCAAGCGCGGAATCAATGCATCCACCATTACGGTGATGAAACCCCACATGAAAAACAAAGAAGTCACGATGATAAACGGCCCTTGGTACGATTTTGCTTTGGTCATATTCATGACCGCAAATTAAATCGTTTTCACATTGCAGAGGGGCCTCTGTCAATATTTTCCAGCGAGAAAATGCATTAACGCACTAACGCATCAATTGAAGTGTGCCTGTATGTTCTTCAGCATCAGTATTGAAACCCTTCAAACGAATGATCCAATTGTACAATCCATTCCCAGCATAATGCGATCCTCCATTGACATCTCCCATCCAGAAATCATCCAAGGAGGTGCTGTGGAAAACCAATTCTCCCCAACGATTCATGATCCAGAGTTCGTAATCCTTTATTTGCCCTCCAATGACCTTAAAGGCATCATTGATTCCATCATTGTTGGGTGTAAAAGCACTCGGTACATAAAGAAGAACAGGTCCCCTAACAACCGTGTAAGATTGATTGATACAACCGACCCAGCTCGTAACATCAAGGGTGACCGTGTAATCGCCTAAACCGTCAAATTCATGAACAACAATGGACTCGTCTGAACTAGACCCATCTCCAAAATCCCAGTCATAAGCATAGGCTCCTGCGTATGGCTCCGGTGGGTTTGGCGTGGCTCGGAACGTATAACGATTCTCATTGTCCTCTGTGCCGCTAACTGTAAAGTCACTGAACAGGTACTGGACTTCTACCGTGCTGGAAACATTCATTTCATCCCCACAAATATCCGTCGCAATTACAGGATATGTCGCAGATTGTGTTGGAGCGATGTACTGCGTTGGCCCGTAAGTCCCAAGTGTCGGCCAGTAGTAAATGAAACCCTCTTCTCCTCCCATTGCAAGCGCCTCCAATGACATCCCATCACCAGCACAAATGGTTGAAGACGGGGTTACCTCTAGGCTTATTGGGATATCAGGGATATGATAAACCAATGAGTCCAACGTTGAGCCCCCACATCCATCCTGAACGGCAATGCTGACAGGAATGGTGCCGAAGGATTGAATTGTGATCTCGTCATCCACATCATAGGATTCACCGGCAACAAACCACTCAAATTGATAATCACCGGAACCGCTTACAATGTCAACAGGAATCACCGTGTAATCGACACAACTCGCATAAACATCAGGTCCCAACTCAATCACCAAAGGTGGATTGTCGATCACGACTTGAGCATTATCTGTTCCACTCTGGCCACAACCATCATCCACATTTACGGTAAACGTTGATGTCTCACTCAACTGAATGTCCACATTGTTTCCGTTTTCATTCATATTGATTCCATTCTGGAACCATGAATATTGGTAACCACCAGAACCACTGGTCACGTCCGCTTGAAGATTGAAAACTTCCGTACACGGACCAACCAGTCCGTCAGGCAAACTCACAATGACTTCAGGAGCATCAACCGTAATCTCAATGTCGACTGATTCTATTTGTCCACAGGCATCGCTCACTTCAAGAACGATGACCTCGTCCGTACTCGTTGTCCAATTCAGAGGATTTCCCCATCCGAGCCATGAGCCGCCATCCAACCAAGTGTAATTGAATGGTCCTGTCCCGGTAGCTGCAGCAGTGATGTTAAAAGGATCGTTGCAAAGGACATCAATTTGCTCATCAACTGTAACTACAATAGGAGGAATATTGTACGTAATTTCAACACTATCAGTAAGCTCCATGCCACAGGCGTCCGTGACTGTTACGAATACCTCGTCTGCATTTTGCCAAGTACTTAAGCTCAGGATCGATGGATCAAACCAAGAAGCAAAGAGATTGTTTCCATCCTGGTCTTCCCAATCGTATTCATAAAAACCGCCAGCCGCTAAGTCATACCCACCATTCACAACGGCCTGAATATCAACAATTCCGTTGCATTCTAGCTCAATGGTTTCCTCTACAATATTTACCTCCAGCGGATCAAATTCTAACACTTCCACGTCGATGACCGCCGATTCGGATGGCATTCCGCATGTATCGCCAACGATTATTTCACATGTCCAAGGCCCGGCAACATCCGGTTCAAAAATGATGGGCGCTCCAACTTCACCCGTGCAAACCCATTCGTACGTGTAGTTGCCATACCCTCCGCTCACAATCGGTGCCAATTCTATGGCGTCGCCCAAACACATCTCAGTCTCGTAACCCTCAACGATGAAGGGCGGTGGTTCCTCTGCTACGAAAAATGAGAAATAGGTCATGAGTCCCCCTCCGTTGCAAGCGGCCACATTTTCAATTTCCATTTCAACCAATTCTGGACCTTCAAGGACGCCATCGATTGCTGCAGTCAATTCAAATTCAACGATGCTCACGTAAGGAGCAAAAACAACAGAATCAGGAAGGGGCAGCAATGTTCCGTCAGGCTGGGGCTGGCCATAGTCAACACCGTTTGTGGCGACGCTACTTCCATAATTGATGTAAACCATTTCTTGGATATCGAGAATGGTTTCGACCGGGCGTTCAAACGATAACGTAGCAGTTCCGCAGTCCTCATAAATCGTATTTGCTTCAGGTCCACCCACATCGATACTCAAGTCAATTTGAACAACTGCATTCGATTCAAACGAGCCTTCTTCTAGCACTACAACAGACTCCAAAGCTGTATCACTTCCATCTGCGATAGCCAATTTGATGTGGTAGGTTTCACCGCATTCCACAGGATACGTAGCCGTAAATGGAACAGTGTAGCCGTTGATACACACATCTTCACCTCCTTGGTTGTCAACGTAATACTCTGGATTCGTACCCGAGTTAACGGAAGAGATCGTAACGGGAAGGTTGGGGTCTGTATTCGGAACTCCTGCAATGTTCACTGCTCCATCTGGAAATCCGGCTGGGCTGGCATAAGGACCGTCAATGCCCGGACCACTCAAGAAAAAAGCAAAGACATCGTTGTACTGGGTATTGATCCAAGTTTCATATTCATCTGAGCCGAAGACATAGTCAAAGCTGACTGTATCACCAGCAGCAATAAAATCAAATTCAAGGACACATCCGTCGTTCACAGAACCAACGGCAAAGTTTTGTCCAATTAGATCAGGGACGGAGTTGGCAATTTCCAACAGGTCTGGGTCATTGAACCCATTTCCCAAACACCCATCGCAAGCTAAAAATTCTTCTGGACACTCCAGATTCTGTGCTACATCACAACTCAGAACAAGACCAGAGGAGATGGAAAATATGTCGTCACCACCAGTTAGGTATCCCAATTGCTGGTCACCTCCCTGATAAGTTATGTTGAAAGCTTGGATACCATTTCCCAACAAGATGTCATTGACATACTCCTCAAGGGTAAGACCGGTTTCTACATCAACCTGAGCATTTACTGGCTGCAGGGGAGAAACAAGAATGGCAAAAAGCCCAAAAACTGCACACAAATGTGATCTGATCATGCTCTATTGTATTCTATGGTAATGATACCACAATCTCACAACAACGCAAAGACCATGAAGGTTGCTTCTCAGTTCCGAAAGGCAGAAAGCTCTGAAGACAGCTTTTTACGTGCGTGAAAAATTCGGCTTTTCACTGTTCCCATTGGGATGTTAAGTTCTTCGGCAATCTCATCATAGTGGAATCCTTCGAGGAACATTGTAAAGGGAATTCTAAAATCTCCCTTCAAACCGTCAATGGCTGCATGGATATCCTTCTCGTTAATTTCGGAAGTGATTGTATCCGCTTGCATGGAACCCGAATTTAGATAATACTGATTGTCTGTTGTATCCAGAATTGTGTTCTGAAACTTCTTGCGCTTGTAGTTATTGATGAAGATGTTGCGCATGATTGTGTACAACCACCCCTTGATGTTGGTTCCTTCTTTGAAGTTCTTCTTGTACCGCAATGCCTTCACCATGGTATCCTGAATCAGATCTTCTGCATCTTGAGCATCTCGTGTGAATCCGATGGCGAAACCTTTTAGAAAAGTTCGGTTGGTGACAAGTAGTGAATTGAATTCGATCGTGCTCATGACGTGTTTTGTTGAATGATTCCCTGCAAAGATTAAACAAAACTTCCTTCCAACCAAATTTTTGTTTAACTTTTAACAAGAATGTTTAAACAGTTTTGCGTTTGAGCCAAAAAAAAGGGAGGACTTGAGAGGTCAATACAGATTATATCGCTGAATATCAAGCGAATAGAACTGCAGCCAATTCTTCACCGTTTGTTACGGTCGTGACCAGGTCGTTCGAAGCACACCCTTCAAACGCCTTGCCTGCAAGCAAGAATTTATTATCCAGCCCTGCAAATTCTGAACTGATCAGATCCACATACGCTTGAGCTTCTGAAGAAGCTGGATACGTGGTGCAATACGAAACAAAACGAGCATTGGGAAACTGTTCCGCTACTCCAAGCAGATCGCTGAATGGCACACTAGCTCCTAAGAAAATGCTACGTATGTTATACTTTCTGCAGAGGAAATGGATGAAGAGCAGGCTAATGTCGTGTATTTCTCGTTCAGGCAAGTAGAGCACAGCAACAGGAGCATCACTGAGGATCTCGTCCTTGAAGCCATCAACTGCTGCATTTAAAACTTGTCGCATCAAATGGCTAATGAAGTGTTCCTGCGCTGGACAGATGGAATTGGTCAACCATAGAACACCGATTTGCGACAAGAAGGGCAAGAAGACCTCCAGAATGGTTTGATCCAATCCAAACTCATCTGAGTGCTCCTTAACCAATTCGTGAAATGCAGCCTCATCATAATTGAGCATGCTCAGTTTCAGACGCGAAAAAACAGCGCTCATTCCACCTTCAGCAATCTGAACCTCATTTACACGGTCGAGCAGCGATTTTTGTCCAAGTTTGGCAATTTTTGAAATTTTCATCCCATGATGCATGAGGTATGAAACATTCAATAATTTCTTCAAATCATCTCCGCTGTAATAGCGGATATTGGTCGCTGTTCTTTTCGGAACCAACAAGTCATAGCGCTGTTCCCAGGCACGTATTGTATGCGACTTCACCCCTGTGAAGTGCTCAAGATCTTTGATCGAAAACTGCTGAGCTATCCCTCTTTCTTTCATTTTGGAGAGAGGTTTTGAGCGGTTGCAGTAGAGCAGAAGAACATCTGCATGTATTTTTGGAACATGACCAACTGGACTTTTTTCCACGATGACCAAGGTGACAGCATGTACCCGCTAGGTGCTGCACACCAAAACGGTGATCTGCAAATAGGGGCTTTGACACTGAGTGAAGCCTGGAACTCGTTGACTAAAGTGAGCATAACTCTTTTTAAACAAGACATTGGCCCAAATGTTCGCATCCGCATGCAAGAAGGTCAATTGAATGATCGATGGTTGCCAACGACCGAAGCCATTGAGACTTTAATCCAGCTGCCTGAAGGAGTCGATTTGTACTTCGAGAACTCCCCTCTTTTTCGTTGGAATCAAAACAAGAATTCACTGAAACCTGCACGCGAGACAATTCCAAAGGCGGACCTTTTGCAGTCACCAACCGAACTTTTCATTGGTGCAGGGAAATGGATTGAAGATCAAGCTCAAGAGGTTTTGGGAAAATGGGGGGCGACAACAGCAGCAAACCTGGCACTTCCCGCTCATGTGCTCATCATTGGGCCGCGTGAAAACCTAATCGTTGCCCCGGGAGCTCGAATATTAGCGAGCACAATTAACACTGAATCAGGCCCTGTTTTACTGGGACCTGATAGCGAAATTCAAGAAGGCTGTAACATCCGAGGCCCTCTGTATCTAGGTGCTCATAGCATTGTTAAGATGGGGGCGAAAATTTACGGTCCCACGAGCATAGGAGATCATTGCCGAATTGGCGGAGAAGTATCCAATTCGGTGTTTTTGGGTTACAGCAACAAAGGACACGATGGTTTCGTTGGCAATTCCGTCATCGGCCACTGGTGCAACCTGGGTGCTGCGACCAACACGAGCAATCTTAAGAGCAATTACAGTCAGGTCAAGCTCTGGAACGAAAATGCCCAAGCTTTGATTGAGTCAGACTTGCAATTTTGTGGGTTGATCATGGGTGACCACAGCAAATCAGGCATCAATACCATGTTCAATACAGGGAGTGTTGTCGGACCAGGTTGCAACATATTTGGCAGCGGTTTCCAACCAAAACACATCCCTCCTTTTTCATGGGGAGGGGGAGTCGATTGGAACATTCATGATTTCGCGAAATTCATCAAGACCGCTAGCGCCGTTATGGAACGCAGAGGCCAGAAGCTCACTGAAACCGAAATCGAACGGTGGAGAATTGAACACCAGCATCGCACAGCAAAGGCATAACCCTTGCCATAGAGCAAGAAATCGTGACTGACATAAACTACTGCCACATTGTCCGAGTATGACGGTGGCACGGCCTTTGACAAGAAGAAGACGAATAAGGAAGAAGATGTTTGAAGATCAAAGAGAAGAAGAGCAGTGGGCCTTAAGCGATGCGCAAGACCACGAATTTATACCCCTCATTTCTGCAGAAGATGAGGAGGCCATGCAAAAAGAAGAAGTACCGGAAGACCTTCCCCTCCTTTCTCTTCGCAACACGGTTTTGTTTCCAGGCGTCGTCATTCCAATTACTGTAGGTAGAGACCGATCCATTCGACTTGTCAAAGAGGCTCATAAAAAGGAGCAACGAATCGGCGTGGTCAGCCAAAAAAACGATGACATTGAGGTGCCCAATGGCTCAGACTTGAACGAAGTCGGCACAGTCGCAAAGGTCATTAAGATGCTCCGAATGCCTGATGGTTCAAACACTGTCATTCTGCAAGGTCAAAAACGATTCAAGTGGACCGAAATCGTTCAAGAGGAGCCCTACATGAAGGCTCGTGTTATGGAGTACGATGCAGAAAACCTTCCACCAAAGGACGATGAGCACAAAGCGCTCATGGAAAGCCTGAAGGAACTCGCCATTGAAATCATTCAGTTGAGTCCAAACATTCCGTCAGAAGCAGGGTTTGCAATCAAAAGCATTGAAAGCCTCACTTTCTTGGTGAATTTCATTGGCTCCAACATGAATGCTCCGGTAGAAGAAAAGCAGACGCTGTTGGAAGTTGCGGGCATCAAAGCACGGGCTCGCAAGGTATTGGAATTGCTCAACAAGGAGAAGCAAATGCTCTCTCTAAAACGAGACATACAGACCAAGGTCAAAGGCGAACTGGATCAGCAACAGCGTGAGTACTACTTGAATCAGCAACTGAAGCAAATTCAAGAAGAGCTTGGCAATAATCCTCAGGCTCAAGAAGTTGCGGAGCGAAAGCTCAAGGCAGAGACGATGCAGTGGCCCGCCCATGCAAAAGAGGCCTTTGATCGGGAGATCATCAAACTCGAGCGCATGAACTCTCAATCTGCAGAGTACAGTGTTCAGGCCAACTACGTTGATTTGATGCTCGATTTGCCTTGGGAGAAAAAATCCAAAGACAACTTCGATTTGCATCACGCTCAGTCGGTTTTGGACGAAGATCATTACGGCCTAGACAAGGTAAAAGAAAGAATCATCGAGCACCTCGCTGTGCTCAAAATCAAGGGTGATCTCAAAGCACCCATCATTTGCCTCTACGGCCCTCCTGGCGTCGGAAAAACTTCCCTAGGCAAGAGCGTGGCTCGAGCATTGGACAGGGAATATGTTCGCATGAGTTTGGGCGGACTTCGTGATGAAGCCGAGATTCGAGGTCACCGCAAGACTTACATCGGTGCCATGCCTGGACGAATCCTGCAGAGTCTCAAGAAGGCGGGGCAATCCAATCCTCTCTTTGTTTTGGACGAAATCGACAAACTTGGACGCGATCACCACGGCGATCCATCCAGTGCCATGTTGGAAGTGCTCGATCCAGAACAAAACAACGCGTTTCACGACAACTATTTGGACCTGGATTATGACCTCAGCAATGTCATGTTCATCGCCACTTGCAACAACCTCGGCTCCATTCAACCCGCACTGCGAGATCGAATGGAAATCATTGAGGTCACCGGTTACACGGTGGAAGAAAAAGTTCAAATTGCCAAAAGGCATCTGGTTCCGAAACACTTAAATGACTCTGGCCTATCGCAAAAAGAAATAAAGATTCCCGTCAAAACACTTGAAGCAATTGTAGAGCAATACACCAACGAAAGTGGTGTGCGCGGATTGGAAAAACGAATCGCAAAAGTCATACGAAACCGCGCCAAGGAGGTTGCTTTGGAAGAGCCCTTTGAAGCGGCAGTTGCAGCCGAACATTTGAAGGATATCTTGGGGCCATCACGCGAAAAAGATCGCTACCAAGGCAACGAAACTCCTGGAGTTGTAACAGGACTTGCATGGACACCGAATGGAGGTGATATCCTCTTCATTGAAACTTCGCTCACCAAAGGAACTGGCAAACTTACTTTGACAGGAAACTTGGGAGATGTGATGAAAGAAAGTGCAATGATTGCGCTTGAGTACATCAAATCACACGCTGAATCCCTGGGACTTGATGCAGAAGCAATGAGCAAAACAAATGTGCACCTTCATGTGCCACAAGGGGCCATTCCAAAGGATGGCCCTAGTGCCGGCATCACCATGGTGTCTGCCATGGTATCTGCATTCACTCGAAAGAAAATTAGGAAGGCATTGGCCATGACAGGCGAAATCACGCTGCGCGGGCAGGTTTTGCCGGTCGGTGGAATCAAAGAGAAAATATTGGCTGCGAAACGAGCAGGAATAAAAGAAATCGTAATGTGTCATCGCAACAAGCAAGATGTGGATGAAATCGATGCACGTTATGTCAAAGGATTGCGTTTCACTTACGTTTCCGATATCCATGAGGTGGTATCTCGCGCAGTGCTAAACGAAAAGAACAATTCGCGCGTTTGATTCCATGATGAAGCACATCCACTTCCATACCACACTAGCAATAATTTCCCTTGTTTTTGTCGCCTCGAGAGCACTCGGGCAGCAAGTGCAGGAATCCCTTGTTTTCGAAATCCCAACAGACGCGAGAAGCGCTGCACTCGGGGGGACACTCATGGCCGATTTGCAAGGAGACCTGCATGCTTCCGCATACAATCCAAACTTGCTCGACTCGGCCGATGCCGGAATGATTGCCTTGGATTATGTGAATTATTTCAGCGGGATTGGACTTATTTCCGTGAATTATGCGCTAGAAAAGAGACGCCTTGGGATGACACAAGTCGGAATGCGCGCATTGAATTACGGACAATTCGATGCTTTCGACGCAGCAGGAAATGACCAAGGTACGTTTCCAGGTAGCGACCTCATCGGCTTTGCTGGATGGTCACATCCCATCGATTCTACATGGACGGTCAGTGCTCAATTGTTTGCAGGCTCGCGAAGCCTGAATCGCGAGGTTGCCATTTGGGCGGGCCTTGAAGGTTTTGTGCAAGCTCGATGGCCTCAAAAAGGACTTGCAATAGGAGCGGGAATCACCGGATTTGGTCATCAATGGGGCTGGAAGGGAACCCAACCAACGGGCTCACTGCCTTGGAACTTGCAGTGGAGCTTCGTCAAAGGCTTTAAAAACGCTCCATTTACACTTTACCTAAAAGGCAATCATTTGGAAGAATGGGACCTCGCTCCTCCGGGAACTTACGATGATTCTGTTGATCCCTTGACCGGTGAAATCATCCCAAGTAAGACCTTCAAATTTGGAGATCAATTGATGCGCCACATCGCGTTAGGCACTCAAATCAAATTGGGACCAAGTGGCGCTCTTTTCATTGGATACGACTACCGAAGGCGCATCGAGATGGCCGCATCTCAGCGTTACGGGACCAATGGCTTTTCGATTGGAGGTGAATTCAAAGTCCGTGACTTCCGGTTCAGACTATCGCGCAACACTTATCATTTTGCGGGCTCATCCACCCACATTGGTGTCACCTTCAATCCTCGAAGATTTAAAGGTAATTTCTAGTGCTGAACGCTTAATTTGCAAGCCCATGGAGAAAGCAAGAATCAACATAGCAATTGATGGCCATTCGTCGTCGGGCAAAAGCACCATGGCGAAATCTCTGGCCAAGGAGTTGAATTTCGTCTACATTGATACTGGAGCGATGTATCGGGCAGCGGCTTTGTTCTGCATCAAAGAACGCCTCATCGACGGCAATGAAATCGATGAGAGGAGAATCCCATCTGCGATTGAGCGGATGTACATCTCGTTCAAATACAACGCCAAGTCGGAACAATCAGAAATTCATCTGGGCGGCGCAAACGTTGAAAAAGAAATTCGTTCCATGGAAGTGGCTCGCAGGGTGAGTCTCGTTGCTGCGGTCCCTGAAATTCGGCACAAACTCGTCAACATTCAACAGCGAATGGCCTCCACCGGTGGAGTGGTCATGGACGGCAGAGACATCGGCACCGTTGTTATGCCCAAAGCAGAACTCAAATTCTTCATCACGGCGGACATCGAAATCCGCGCTGAAAGGAGGTACCAAGAATTGAAAAGCAAAGACGTAGACTCTTCATTGGGAGAAGTCTTCAATAACATTCGGGAACGGGATCGCATTGACACCACTCGGGCCGTAGCTCCGCTTCGCAAAGCAAAAGACTCCATTGTAATGGACAACAGCAATCTCACCATAGACGAGCAATTTGACTTCCTATTGAGTCATGCCAGAAAAGCCATGGCTGACGCATGATTCGCTGCCAATACGGACTCTTTCTCTTATTTGTGTCTGCGCTCGTTCCATTGCACTCGCATTCAATCCCGCGCGCTCTTCACAAGATGTCTCTGGAAAACGACCCACTCCAGACCGATACGCTCCTTCCCTCTTTTTTACAATCTAGCCATCTCGACTGGGCTGATTCGGTATTGCTCAAACTGAGCTTGCGTGAACAAATTGCCCAATTGCTCATGCCTCCTGTTTATGCCCATGAAGATCGCCAAGGCTGGGCCCAAGCCGAACAATGGGCAAAAAACGGTGAAATCGGTGGGGTGATTTGCATGCAAGGGCACCCCCAAGGCCAAATCGAGCGACTGAAGCGGCTGCAGTCTGCATCAAAAGTCCCACTTCTCGTATCAAGCGATGCCGAGTGGGGGCTCGGAATGCGGCTAGATTCAACACGATCCTGGCCTCGAGCACTCACCATTGGCGCCGCGAATGATACCGGCCTGACTCGGAAATTCGGACAAGAGGTTGGCAGAGCCTTGCGTGCAACTGGCGTCCAAGTCAACTTCGCTCCCGTTGTGGATGTGAACAGCAATCCGTTGAATCCAGTCATTGGAAGCCGATCATTTGGAGGCAGTGTTGAACGCGTGTCGGAGATGGGCATTGCATATGCCAAAGGAATGCAAGATGAAGGCGTGATAGCGACAGCCAAGCATTTTCCAGGGCATGGTGACACCGATGCCGATTCGCATAAAACCTTGCCTTCCATTTTACACAAGCGCCATCGGCTGGACTCCGTGGAACTTGAACCATTCCGGAAATTGGCGAATGAAGGAATCGCAGCCATGATGGCAGCGCATCTTTTCATTCCAGCATTGGATTCCACGCCGGGCCGGCCTTCTACCCTGTCGCCTCTCATCATAGATACCATACTTCGCCAAGAATTAAAATTTCAGGGTTTGGTGTTCACCGATGCAATGACCATGAAGGGATTTTCAGAATTTGCCACTACAAAAACGCCGCATGCCGATGCCCTCATCGCTGGAAATGACGTTTTGCTCTTCCCCGGCAATCCTGCAGACGCAATTGATGAAATATTGGCAGCAATCCAGTCAAAACGAATCGACTCCCTCTCCATTCACCGAAAATGTCGAAGGCTGCTCGCTGCCAAATCATGGGGGAAGTCGATGGAGGCCATTTCAGGCGCTTATGATTCCAACCGTGCTGAATCTATTCACCGCGATTTACTGGCCAAATCACTCACCGTTGTAACGAACCGGCAACGCTCATTGCCTTGGGAGACAGGAGTCACTCAAATTGAATCCATTTTCGTCGGTTGGAAAGGTCCTGTGCACAAGCGATTCAATGAAGTCGCTGAAAAAACGATGGGAAATGGCTGTGCATTTTTCGGTCAATCCATGAGTGACGGCTCCTTCATAGAGGATGCTCAATCAATCATTCCAGCTGCAATTGCCAAGGAGCCTGACTGGCTTGTCCTTCACCTCGGCGGCACGTCAAATTCAGTGAGCAAACAACATGGAATCAGCGATGAAGTTTTGAAGCAAGTCAATTGGACCCTGGCACTTGCAAATGAGCGCAACATTCCCACGGCGTTGATCATTTATGGCAGCCCCTATTTGCTCAAGCGATTGGAAACATCGGCAGCACTGGCAGATGCGCTTATGGTAGCTTATCAGGACGATGAACGTACCATCGATGCAGTGGCGAATGCACTCACCGGCGCAGGCATGGCCGGCGGAACACTGCCCGTAGCCGCAGGAGCATTCCCTGAAGGACATGGCTTGCCCTGGCTCGGAAGGGTTCGATTGGGTTTTTCGAAGGTTCCTTTCGGTGCCAAAAGCAAAATCGATAGCATCGTTTACGACGCAATTGATGGTGGAGCCATGCCCGGTTGCCGTGTTCTTATCGCACACAAAGGAATGGTCGTTCATGACGGTGTATACGGCACCTTGGATGGGGTAAACCCCGTGAAACCAAGCAGCGTGTATGACCTGGCAAGCATCACTAAAATAGCGGCTTCAACACTCGCTCTCATGCATCTGGAGGAAAAGGGAGAGATTGACCGAAATTCCCCATTGGAGAATTACCTCCCTGAACTTGAAGGCACAGACCTCGGGACACGTTTGCTCCAAGACGTTTTGGCACACCGCGCAGGACTCACCTCGTGGATTCCCTTTTACCTCGAAGCTTTGGAAGATTCAACGGCCTTCTCTCCTTCCAAAACAACTGAGCACTCGCTGCAGATTTCCAACGAATGCTTCATGCGACCGAGCTGGAAAGACAGCATTTGGGATAGAATTGTCACGGCACCAGTGGATCCCGTTGGAAAACATCGATACAGTGATTTGGGCTACTATGCGATTCAACGCATCGTTGAGAGGAAGACCGGAAAATCCTTGGATCAATTTGTGGATGACATCTTGTACCGTCGGGCTGGCTGGAGCAGTTTTAGCTTCAATCCACTTCAAAAAAATGACGTGAGAGAGATCGCTCCCACAGAAAACGACACTCTTTTCCGAAAAGGTCGAATACACGGAACCGTGCACGATCCTGGAGCCGCTATGCTTGGAGGGGTCTGCGGTCACGCTGGACTCTTCGCAAACGCATACGACCTCGCTCGTCTGATGCACATGCTGCGCATGGGAGGAAGCTATGGGGGGATTGACTGGTTCGAGCCGGAAACCGTTGTGGAATGGACCAAGAGAGTCGATGAAGACCCTGAGTTTCGAAAAGCAAGCGGATTCGACCGACCCGCAAACGAACCCGATTCTGGGCCAACGTGCAATGAAGCGAGTGCTTCAAGCTTTGGCCATTCGGGTTTTACGGGAACACTCGCCTGGGCTGATCCTGATGAAGACATTCTATTTGTATTTCTGAGCAATCGCACGTTCCCTGATGCGAGCAATCGAAAGTTGATTGAATGGGATGTTAGAACAAAAATTCAGCACGAAGCTTATCAATCCTTAGGGGTACGTTCTCGGTTCAACGAGATACGCCCTTGAAACAGAAACTGCGCCAAATGAAAATCGGATTTGTCTGCTACCCCACTTTTGGTGGCTCAGGAGTTGTCGCAACTGAATTGGGCAAGGCCTTGGCGGAAAAAGGGCATGAACTTCACTTCATCACCTACAGCGCGCCCGCTCGAATGGGAAGCCTTAAGAGCAACCTTTTCTACCATGAAGTTCGAGTGTCTGATTATCCTTTGTTTGAATACCAGCCATACGAATTGGTTTTGACCAGTAAAATGGTTGAAATCACCGTTGCCCATGATCTTGATCTGCTTCATGTGCATTATGCCATTCCGCATGCGAGTGCCGCAATCATGGCACGAGACATCTTGCGCGCTCAAGGCATCGACATCCCGGTCGTTACCACCCTGCACGGAACAGACATCACGCTCTTGGGCCGAGAACCAGCCTTTGAACCTGTCATTTCGTATGCAATCAACCGTTCTGATGCCGTGACTGCCGTGTCAGAAAGTTTGCGGAGTGACACCCTTGAATTGTTTGGAGTGGAACGATCAATCCAAGTGGTCAATAACTTCATCTGCACACGGCACTTTGAAAAGGACGCCGATGAAGCCTTCCGAAAAAGCATTGCCCCCAATGGGGAGCCGATCATTGTCCATATTTCGAACTTTAGACCCGTTAAACGGGTGCACGATGTGCTCGAAATTTTTATTCGCATTCGAAAAAACATTCCTGCCAAATTGCTTCTTGTTGGTGACGGACCTGAACGATCCCGCATTGAAAAACTCGCACTGGATGCTGGCATATCGGAAGATGTGATATGCATCGGCAAGATTAAGAATCCCGTCGAGCCATTGCTCATAAGCGACCTCTTCTTGCTGCCCTCTGAAACGGAGAGCTTCGGATTGGCTGCTCTTGAAGCGCTCGCCGCTGGCGTTCCTGTCATCGCAAGTGATGCTGGAGGAATTCCCGAAGTCGTAGAGCACGGAAAATCAGGCTACCTAGCTCCGGTGGGTGATGTCGAACGCATGTCGGAACATGCTCTGTTTTTGTTACACAATGCTGAAGAAATGACCCGAGCCAAGCGCATGGCGAAGGATCGATCTTTGGACTTCCACATCGAGAAAATACTTCCGACATACGAGGCAATTTATCAGCGATTGATGTTTGCTGTGAACAATCCAAGTGAACAATGACTTCGAACAAACAAAATAAAATCGGACAACGCATTTCGTTTGCTTGGCATGATGACTCGTTGACCGTGATCATCGATCAAAGCATCTCGCGAGCCCAACAAATGATGCTTGATGCTTGGTTTGTCGCTTGGGTAATTGTCGGTGGTTCTTTTGGATATGCCCATTCAATCAGCCAAGGCGACGAGCGAAAATTCTTGCTCATCTGCCTCGCTTTCTGGGCGTTTTTCGCTTTTCGTGTGCTGAAAGTTTTAGCTTGGCGAAGGGTTGGGCAAGAAAGGATTCGGGTGGATGTCGAGGGAATGAGCATCAAAAATGCCTTTGGCTCTTACGGAAAGGCTAAGTTCTTCATGAAGGACAATATCAAACGCATGGAAGTGATTCGCCGCGATCCATCTAAATTCATGCAAAACATGGATCAGAGCTTTTGGATCATGGGAGGAGACTCCCTTCAATTCAAATACATGCGATCCAGTTTCGTACTCGGCAAACAGCTCGATGAACGTGATGCAAAAGCGCTTGCTCAATTGTTTGACAAGGCGCTTCGCAAGTTCAATTGACGGGAAGTTAACGCTCGTTAACCCGGCCCCTCCGTCCGCTAATTCCCTGTTTATCTGCCCGACCAAAGCCTCAATTTTGGGGCATGAGAAGTGGAAAGAGGAAAAATCACGCAGCGTTTTATGGCGCAGTAGTTGCGGTGATTGGGGCGTTGGCATCGGGATGCAAAACAGGCTCCTGCGAGCTGCAGCATTGGACGATCGAAGTGTCTCTAATCAACGGCAGCTACCCAAGCTCCTTCTGGTTGCAATCCCAAGAGAGAAACCCCTCTGCCCTGTCTTGGTGGCACACACCATCTTTCGAATCCATTTCAGATACGATCCATTCAGAAAATGGACAGCCGTGTGAATTTTATGGACCAATTGACCTTTCTGAGGTTCAATTCATTGGGGAGTGGCGATTTTACGACCACGATTCAATTCTTCACCCTCTTGAACACCAGTGCCTCATCTCAGGGGATACGATCAAATTGATCTTGGCCTCTCCCTTTTGGATCGAATTAATAGGAGGCCGAAACATCTTGGAAACATCGCAGGACGAGCCCGTATTTGTTGAATGTGATTGGTGCACAAACTCCACAGATAATCAAGCGGCCGTTTGGTTTACACCCGGCAGAATGCCAAAGCCCGCATTGATACTGGAGGGCTGGATTCACCCCCATCAGTCCTTGCCAATGACACGCTCCATTGAATTGAGAACGGCAGATGATGAGCTGCTCAGTACACGCCCAATTTCGATTCGTACCGGACAAATCTGTGACACACTGTCCCTGCCCTACTTACGCTAATTATTTTATTCATGAAATCACACATATCTGCAACCGCGGGGGCAATCCTCATGCTCCATTTTTCAATCATTAATTTCGGTCAAGTCATCACCCCACAGGAGAGCAAGCAATCACAGTTTCTGTGGGCATTCGAGAACTGTGCGGCCATCGGACCCACCACCATCGCATGCGACTCGGTATTTCAGCAAATCGCAAGAACCCCCGGACATGTTGGATTGGCCTTATGCTACAGGTCTTTGCCCATCCTGCGAGAAATACCAAAGGCAGGTCTTGACAGTTTGCAAGAATCAGCGAACATCTTGAGCTCTCACAACTACTTACGAGCAGGTATGAATACGTTTGTAGTATCCAGTGAATTGGTCCCCAGTGACTGGATGAACAATGATTGGTGGCTCGTGATAGACGGCGAAGAAATTGAATTAACACTTGATTCACCTATCACACGTTTTGTATCCATTGAATCAGAGGCTACTGCAGTCGGAATCAAATCAACAGGCACAGGCGACACCGTAAGCTGCAACATCCTACTGCCAATCTTTCCAAGCGAAGCCTGCGTTGAACCTGACCTACCCCCATGGCAAGGAGAAAATGAATTGGACCCTTGGTGGATAGGATGCTTTCTCAATGGACAACCCATTGAAGGGCAAGTTTTTTTAAAAATCGGAAGTGACAATGAATTCAATCGGCCATTGATTTTTCTGCAAGGCTTTGATCCGGGACTCAGCAATCACTTTCCTTCCTTCGGATTTGGGGACTTCAATTGGGATGTGATTTGGGAATGTGGCCCTTTTGAAGATTACGGAATTCCCGGGCTAACTGAATTCATGAATGATTTATTAGAAGATGGTTTCGACCTGGTATTCTTGGACCTCGAAAACGGAGTCCAATCTGTAGAAAACCAGTCTGCGTTGACTCAAGAAGTGATCCGACTTTGCCGCGATCACAAAGTGGGCGATGAATCCATGGTGGTCGTAGGACCAAGCTTAGGTGGAATTGTCGGCCGTCATGCACTTCGAATGATGGAATTGAATGAGGAACCTCATTGTACGCGCCTCTTTGCATCCATCGACGCCCCTTTCAAGGGCGCCTGGTTGCCGACAGCACTTCAAGAAGCCATCGGCTTTTTCTCTGATTTTTCCGTCGAGGCGTACAACTTAGGCCTTGCTCTTCAATCTCCAGCTGCAGGTCAAATGCTAATTCATTCGCCATTTCATTCTGCATCTGTCCGTCAGTCTCTGGAAAACCTCCAGGATGACTGGGGCCTTCCAAGCACACCTATGTGCATCGCCACCTCAAATGGAAATCCATTCGTCGAAACAATGGCTTCGAATGATCTGATCTTTCATGCAACTGAATCTTTTTTGGGATACGATTATGTCGATATTTCCCTCTACACACATCCTGGGTCCACAACACATGAAAATTCAACGCCTGAGAATTTGGTGATTTTCAATGCTGAAATATTGAATTCAGAATGGAGCTTCGGGGAACCTCTTAGCTATAGTCATACAGCATGGTCAGGCGCAAACTTACCTTCTTGGAATGCTCTTCCGGGAAGCTATTCGAACCATCTTTCAGCTTTTCAATCCGCATTGGAGTTGTCTGGCATTGAAGCCGACTACTGTGCCAATCAATCTTTATTTATTCCAACATTGTCCGCTTTGGATTTGGCGCTCAACGCGGAATTCTCCACCAATGCCACACCATTTAATGATGTGTCATTCGAGCCTGCTTCAACTGGATCTGCATTTCATTGTGACTTGACGTCGCATCTGGATTTTCTCAACGACTGGATTATTGATGGCAAACCACTGACGAATTCAAATGCCGCCTCATTCCAACACGCTTATCTCGGATGGGCATTTCCTCAAAAAAAGTTCATTGGAACATTCGATTTGGCGCCGCTTGGAACCTTGGAAGTGGGAACAGCTGAGGCCAATGGAAGTGGCGAATGGCCCATATTTGATTCTTACATCAGCACGTGCGGGGGCACCGTTAGCATTGGCGAAGGTGGACAAATGCTCATCGGCGACAGCATTGATGGAGGCAATGCTACGCTCACCATGCTCGATGGTGCTCGTCTCATCCTCAATGAAGGCAGCTCACTTCACATTGGACGCAATAGCTCAGTGATCATGGCTGCCAATTCAATCATCGAATTAAATGGTGGGAAAATCATTGTACATCCCGAGGGAATATTTTCGCAAGAGGCCAATAGCCAGGTGATCCTAAATGGGAGCGGTGAAGTTCAACTGTGTGGTGTCCAGTCACTTTGGAAATCCGGTGGTGACCTTCTTCTGCTAGGACAGGACACCTTGAATATCACGGGAACATCTGAACTCGGGATGGGAACCTGGAACTGGGTCGGCAATCAAGTGTATTCGTTCATTGGAGAGCACGCAAAACTCGACATCAATCACGATGGAGATGAATTTTGCAACATCATCATTCCTGAGAATTCAGGGCATTTGTTTCAAGGAACAGGTCTGATCAAATTTCAGAAGACCAATTTCTACCTGTCTGAGGCATCAACAATTCGCATCCAGACGAGATCCCAGCTCAACGACTGCACATTCAGTGGAACCGACCTCACCTCACTGGTGGAATTGCAAGGGCGCACAAACTGGGTTGGAGGAAGCATGAACAACATGCACCTGTTCGCCGTTTGTCCCGGTGTGGCCAGTTTCAAAGGGGAATCCATTATAACGCAAAACGTCTGGATAGAAACCCAAGGCAACGGCACCCGAATGAACGGATTCGAATTCCATGATTCACAAGTGAGTGTGACCAACCCCTTTCCACTGTCATGGATACAGAACTGCATATTTGATGGAGGGCTGCTGCATGAGCTGCCACTATTTTCAATTAAAAATTCAAATCATCCTTTTCGCTGCGAATCAACAAATTTCTCCAATCATAATCGAGGCATAGAAATCGAAAGCGCTGCTGTGGATTTGGGTTGTTCGGAATTTGAAAATATGGTAGAGGCCATGCATTTGAAAATGGATGGCGTGGTCAATATGATGCCTCCAAATGGTAAAAATCATTTCCACGACAATGCCGTGCACTTCAAGCTCAGCGATGCGCCCATCCCTCATCTTATCTCCGGGAACAATTGGATAGGTCCCTGCACTGACGCCTCAATACTGGGCACCAGTCCATTGGAAACAACCGATTCCGGTGGGAGTCTATTGCTTTCATTAACGGGTAATTTTTGGCCCAACGCACAAATTGGCGTACCCCTTATCGTGCCATCGACCGATGTGCAATCTTCACTCGATGGTGGATCTATTCAATTCAAGGACATGTTGCCACATTTGAGCTCTTGTCTTTCCGACGATATTTCAGAGGATGCAAATGTAAAAATCAAGGGAAATCTGTTGCCTGCCGAAGAAAGTTCATCCTTGAGCGTCTTTCCCAATCCCGTCCATCAGTGGCTTACAATTGACAGCTTCACAAACCAAGGGAATAATGAAGTGTCAATGGATGTGCGCATCATGAATGCACTTGGGCGCAAGGTATTTGAATGCAAAATGGACCACGGTGATTCAAAAACTGTAAATGTGGAAGCCTTTGCAAATGGCTGGTATGCTCTGGAAATTTCATCGCATCACCAAGCTCCGCAAATTTTTCAACTGCTCATTCAGCACCCATAAAAAACCGAAGTGCCGCAAGGTATCCCTCTGCCCCCATGCCACTGATGGCTCCAGAGCAAGCAGATCGAATGAGTGATTGGTGCCGAAATTCTTCGCGGGCTTCAGGGTGTGAAATGTGAACTTCCATTACTGGAGAATCAATCGAGGCGACCGCGTCCCTCAATGCGACACTCGTGTGCGTATAACCGCCAGGATTAAAAATGATTCCCTTGCTATCGAAGCCATGTTCATGAAGTAAATTCACCAATTCTCCCTCTACATTGCTCTGAGCACATTCAATCAAATAACCTTGCTGTCTGCCCATTTCCATGAGGCGTTGATTCAAGTCGCCCAGTGTCATTGAACCATAAATCTCAGGTTCCCGCTTTCCAAGCAAGTTCAAATTGGGTCCGTGTAAGACGAGTATTTTCTTCACTTGGTAAAATTAGAACATCTCCAACCAGATTGGCAGAACAAAAATGGCCCAGAGCCAGGCAACTGCGGCGGCAACAACATTCAGCACAATCCCGACACTTGCCATATTGCCCATGGATATTCGATTGCTGCCAAAAATGATGGCATTCGGAGGCGTCGCCATTGGCAGCATAAATGCGCAACTGCTCGCCATGGTGACAGGCACCACCAAAATCAATGGATCAATCCCAAGGTTCAATGCCACCTGCCCCACCACCGGAACCATGATGACAGTGAGGGCAAGATTGCTCATGACCTCGGTTAACATCAGCGCTGAAAACGTGAAAATACCAATCAAAACAGGTGTTGAAAATGCCTCACTTCCTGCGATGCCTTCTGCCACCATGGGTAAAATTTCGGCGTCGTTGAGTGCTTTTGCAAGCGTCAAACCACCACCAAAAAGCAACAAGATGTCCCATGGCAATCGCTTCGTGTCTTCCCAAGTGAGAAGTGCTCGGTCTTCAGCTGTTCCCGACGGGATCATGAAAAGAACCGATCCAGCTAGCATGGCGATGGTTGTATCGTTCAATTCCCAACCGAAGGCACTCACCAACCAGCGACGTCCCACCCAAAAAACACCAGTGCATAAGAAAACAATGGCAACCCGCACCTCGGCAGCATTCCACTTCCCCAATGCTTGCAACTCACTGCGTATGCCTTGGATACCGCCAGTTAGTTCGGAATTGGAAACACGGCATAGCACGCGGGTGAGCAGCCAGTAGACCAAAATCAGCATTAAAACCGCAAATGGAAAAGCTAAAAGCATCCACTCAAGGAATGGCATGCTGAACGAAAATTGATCTTCCATAATACCGGCCATTGCGACATTCGGAGGCGTTCCCACCAGCGTTGCTATTCCGCCGATATTCGCTGCATATGCAGTCCCCAAAAGTAAGACCATAGCAAAACGCGGATGCTCCTTTTCGTTTACTTTGCTCGCGACAGATAGAGCTATAGGAAGCATCATAAGCGTGGTAGCAGTGTTGGAAATCCACATGCTCAATGCTGCCGTTGCCAGCATAAACCCGCCAATGAGGCGCCGAGGCTTCCCTCCCGCAACCACAAGAATATTCAAGGCAAATCTTCGGTGCAAATTCCATCGCTCGAGTGCTATGGCGATCAAAAAACCGCCCATAAACAGGAACACATAATGCGAACCATAAGGTGCCGTGGTTTCAGCAATTGTCGAGATGCCAAGGATGGGAAATAAGACCATCGGCAACACTGAAGTTACCCCGAGTGGAACGGCTTCAGCAATCCACCATACGAGCATCCAAGCACCCGCACTCAGAACAGGAACAGCTTTCTCTGGAAGCCCGAGACTCGAACCTGCAATCCAAACCAAACCCGCCACTATGGGCCCTAATATCAACCTGAGTCCGCGGCTCAATTTCATCGAATTTATTTGAAAACAGCCTGGTAGGGCAAATGATCAGAAATGTAAAGGCCAAATTTAATGTGTTCATCAGCACACGCCCAGTCCACTTCAACATCACCCCGGTAAAGGATATAATCGATTCGCTTGGCGCCGGCGATAGCTTCCGTCAAGAATGAGGAATATGTTCCAAACTCTTTCCGACAACGGTACTTAGCGCTGGCATACGTGTCCTGTAAGTCACCCATTGCCATCAGATCCTTGATCTCTGGCGCATCGGGCTCTGCATTGAAGTCTCCACATACCAATGTTAAATCATCCGTCCCTAGCCCTGACCAACCGGCCATCAGAGCAGCTGAACCCTTGCGAGACCATTCCCCCACATGTGACCAATGACCGTTGAGTACGCGCACAGTTTTCTGATTTTTCCGGTCAAAAAGCACCACAATGGTCACCAATCTTGGCAGATCAGCATCCCAACCTATCGAACCCTTCTCGCTGGGATCAGTGGACAGCCACTTGACTTCACCGCGAAGAAAATCATACCGTTCACGATTCCAGAATATTGGAGTCGCCTCTCCATTGCCATCCGCATCGCGCCCTCGACCAAAGGAGTCATGTTGACCGAGGCGTTTTTGAAGGTCTTCGTATTGGTTGGGAAGAACCTCCTGCAATGCAACGACATCAAAATAGCGCACTGCGTTGGCGACCTCATCCCTGCGTTCGTGCCATTTCAACGTGTCACTGGGATTGTCATAGCGCACATTAAATGTGCATACGCTCGTCTCAGAGGACTGCTGTGCATGCCCATTCATCGGATTGAATGCGGAAAGCATAGCGAACAACTGAATCCCAATTCCGAAAAACAACTTATGCGATTGCATCATGGAACGAATATACCGACTGACTGGCATTACCTTTGCGTTGTGGGCAGAGAAAGAAAATTCCGAAAGAACGAAGCACTCATCCTCGATGTTGAAGACATCGCATTTGGAGGAAAAGGCATCGCACGAATCACAACAGACAAAGGACCCTTTGTGGTGTTCATCCAAAATGCCTTTCCAGGGCAAAAGGTGGAGGCCAGGGTTGTCAAGTGCAAATCAAAGCACGCAGAATGCAGACTCGAAGAGGTGATTCAGCGATCACCCTCAGAAGTTGACCATGGGTTCCAGGAAATCCCCGGAGCACCCTATGCGCGCGTTCCGCTTGAATTGCAGCACAAGACCAAGGAAAAGACCGCTCTCGATTTGTATGAGCGCATTGGAGGAGTCGATGACGTTCAATCCGTGTACGAAGGCTTCATTGCCTCGCCTAAGAATTGGCACTACCGGAATAAAATGGAATATAGCTTTTCGGCCATCGTACACAATCCAAAAACCAAGGAGAAAGAGGACGGTTTTGGTTTTGGTTTTAAAAAACGCGGGACATGGTGGGCCGTCGAAAATCTCAATGGCGATTCGGGATTGTACGACGCTCAAGTCGAGAATTTCATGCCCACGCTGAGGGGTTGGTTTGAAGAAACAAACTTGCCCGCATGGCATCCGCCAAAGCGCGAAGGATTCTATCGTTTCTTGGTTGCCAGACGCAGTGAGGCAAATGAGAAGTTACTCTTCAACTTGGTCACCAGTTCAGATGGATTGGAATCATTTGACCGCCAAGCATTCGTGGAATTACTCAAATCCGAATTTGGCGAACGTCTACAAGGTGTGATCCATACAATCAATGACGATAAAGGAGATCGCGTAGAAGCGAGGTCAGGCGATTCAGAGCTGGTTTATGGAGAAGCTTTCATTACAGAGACCCTGCACGAGCTCAATTTTGACATTGAGATGTCCAGCTTTTTCCAAACCAATCCAGCTTGCGCCGAACGCCTGTATGCAGAAGTCATCGCAGCGGTGTCGGCTTCGGATAATGCCAGCACCGGTTCCAAACCATTCAATACGGGAGAGTATATCATGGACCTCTTCTGCGGCACAGGAACCATTGCACAAATGCTCGCTCGGCACACTGGAAAAGAAATCATTGGGGTCGACATTGTTGAGCAAGCCATCATCGATGCCCGCAAAAGTGCTAAAAACAACGGCACTGAAAACGTTCAATTCCACGCAGCTGATGTGGGGAAGTTCCTTCTGGAGTTCCCTGAATACAAGGGCCGAATCAAATCCATTGTACTCGACCCTCCTCGAGCAGGCATCTCACCAAAGACGCTGAGAAAAGTCATCCGATTGGGCGCAGAACGTCTGGTTTATGTGTCATGTAACCCTGCGACCCAAGCAAGGGACATTGTTACGTTGAGGGAATTCGGATATGAGCTGAAACGTTTGAAATTGGTGGATCAATTTCCGCATACTGCGCATGTCGAAGCCATCGCCGTTTTTGAAAAGAACTTGAAAGCATCGAACTTAGACGAATGACCTCCACACGCATCCTTGAGTCCGAGCAAATCGAACGGAAAATTCAACGCATCGCCCGACAGATTGCGGAAGAATTCATCAACGCCCAGAAGATTCATCTGATCTGCATCGCTGGCAATGGCGTGCCCGTGGGAAATCGCATTGGCACAGCTTTGCAAAACATTTGCGATGTCGACATTGCAATGAGCACACTGAAAATGAATAAGTCTGCTCCATTGGATATGCCGATTGTTTTAAGCTCAGATCTGAGCAGCCTAGCTGGCGCAGAGGTTGTAATCGTGGACGACGTGCTGAACTCAGGGAAAACTCTGATGTACGCCGTGCACCACATCTTGAGTGCAGGACCCAAGCGAGTGGCCACTGCCGTATTGGTTGACAGAATTCACCGCTCCTTCCCCATTCGCGCTGATTTTTGTGGCCTGAGTTTAAGCACGAATCTCAAAGAGCACATTGACGTGACGATCAGTGATGAGTGGAACGAAAAAGATGAAGCTTTGCTTAAGGACTGAGGGCTCCTTTAGTCAGAACCAGATTCACTGAGCAACAACTCCCAACGCTCGAAGTCTTCCTTGCCAGGCTCCTTCAAAAGGCGTTCGTCGGCATCTGCATAGCAAGCATTGCGAGAAACCCAATGCCTTTTCACTTCCTCGGCAGATTTCTTCACACCATTGGCATTCATCAGGAGCGGTCGATGTGGAGCATTCGTGGATGCGAATAAGCGTTCCTCAATCACTTCAAAGGGCGGACTCAAATGAACCACATGTCCTTTGGATTTCATCCAATCCAATGCACCTGCAGTGCAGGGGGTTCCACCACCGCATCCAATGACTCTGATTCCTTCGGAAACGACCAAATGTTTGAGCAGCCGCATTTCCATCGCCCTGAATGAAGCTTCTCCCTCTTGGTCAAAAATTTCTTCAATGGTCATGCCCTTGTGCTGTTCAATGGCCCTGTCTAAATCCACGGTTTCGAAACGGTTCATTTCAGCCATCTTTAGAATCGCGTGACTCTTCCCAGAGCCCATATAACCGATAAAAAAGACCACGGATTTCATGTGCCATGAATGTTGACACGAAACATGGATTCTTCATTGAAAAATCCTTCCAACGTATCGCCATCTTCGACGCGGCCTACACCAGCTGGTGTTCCGGTAAAAATCACATCTCCCATCTTCAATGTCATGTACTTTGAGACATGAGCAATCAACGCATGAACGTGGTGGGTCATATGCAACGCTGAGCCAGACTGCACTTTTTCACCGTTTTTCTCGAGATAAAATGGAACAGACTCCCAGCCTTCAGTGAACGAATCGACCGGAAACCACTTCTTGCTAATGACCGCAGAACCATCAAATGCCTTGGCCTTCTCCCACGGGTGACCATTTGCCTTTGCTTCGGCTTGTATGTCGCGCGCTGTAAAATCAATCCCCAAGGAAATCGCATCAAAATACCGATGCGCAAATTCCGCTTGAACAGCCTTGCCGTTGCGGCAGATTCGAATCAATAATTCCACTTCATGATGAACATCTTGTGTCCAGTCCGGGATGTAAAAAGGGTGACGATGAGCCAAAATAGCGCTATCCGGTTTTAAAAAGAACAAAGGTTCCTTGGGCACCGAATTCCCCAATTCTTTGGCGTGTTCAGCGTAGTTACGACCGATGCAAATGAGCTTCATAATGAGTGAATCAGATACAAAGATGGCACACAGCCCTCGTCATTCCACATAAAACCGAATCTCAACCCGACGATCAGAAGAGAAATGTGTTGAATTGCGCTCCTCACCAAAATAATTCAACAGGACCCGATGACTCTCCAAACCACTTTGTAAAATGTAGTTCCGGACTGTTTGAGCCCTGCTTTTTGACAAGGTATGGTTCAAGGAACGCGCGCCAGAAGGGTCAGCATGACCGGTGCATACCACGCGGATTTGTGGGTGCCGACATAGCAGTTCCATGACTTCATTCAACTGAAGCTGCGCATTCAAATCCATCGAGGCAGACGCCGAAGAAAAGGGAATATTGACCGCCTCCGGCAGCCGAAGCTGACTGAGGGTGGCATCTGTTGAAATTGGCAATAAAACCGAGGTGGCGATAGGCATCACCCCTGACGACTCCAACGAAATGATTCGTCTTTCTTGACCCTCAAGCAAATATAAAATGCGCTCCATCCAGTATGTCAAATCCTGCGCATCATTGCTCGGCCAAACGGAACGATCCTCCGTCGAAATGGCTCCCGAGCTCGCTGATGACAATTCCAATGCCATTGAAGGAAGCGGTGTATTGGCATCCAATGTTAGCCAATCAAGCACAGGATCATCACCTTGAACACCCGAATTCTCTGTTAGCAAACCCTTCAATGATTCAAATAAAGCGGCATTGACACGGTAGTTCAATTCCATTGCCAACTGCATTTTCAATTCATCCAAACCACTCTGGACAAGCACATACCACTCCTCTTCTTCTGATAGGTTTTCTGCCATTCGCCAGCGGCGTAAATCGCGATGATCCAAAGAAGAAACCTGCTCAATCAGCTCTTTGATTTCATCAGAGAAACCACCCTTGATCCATGGTGCAGGGAGAGACTGAAGACCCGCGACCTCCTGAACAATGCGTTCAAGCCTTCGAAAGACAGCCGTTTCTGATGTTTTCCATTGCACGCGGCCCATATCCATGTCCACAGCAACAGCACCATCCAAGTAGAACCCCATGTTTTCCAGCATCAAAGCATGTGATCGTTTCCACATCTCTGACTGAGCGAAATCTTTGTTCGCATCTTGAGCACCCAGTTTCCCTCCAGCGGTCATTAGCATGAACGCACTCAGGCACAACAGGCCACTTCGTCTCACTCGAACCCTCAAATTTATGGGCAACAAGGAAAATGGACTGCGCTCATTCATCCCTGTAAATATCGCTCAAATAAGTTATAAAGACGACTAAAACCTATTTGCCACGGCCTTTGAGGACTGTTAAGACAGTGTAAAATAGAATTTTAATGTCCAATGCGATGCTCATGTTTTCAATGTAAATCAGGTCAAAGCGCAAACGCTGCACCATCTCGTCAACATTCTCTGCGTATCCATATTTCACTTGTCCCCAAGAAGTGATGCCAGGACGGACCTTTTGCAAATGGTGATAATGTGGCGCCCGCTCCATGATGCGTGCAATGAAATGCGCTCTTTCTGGCCGTGGGCCCACGAGCGCCATATCTCCTAAGAGCACATTCAAAAATTGTGGAAACTCATCCAATCGTGATTTTCGCAAAAAACGCCCGACGCTTGTAATTCTGGGATCATCATCCCGGCTCAATTGAGGTCCTTGGGCCTCAGCGTCCGTGTGCATCGTTCTAAACTTGATGATTTGGAACGGTCTCCCATGCCTTCCTATTCGTTCTTGTAAATAGAAAACAGGTCCTTTGCTTGTTGACTTAACCATCAAGCCAATGACGGCAAATAAAGGACTGAGTATTAGCAAGGCAAAGATGCTAACGGTCCAATCCAACAGCCGCTTGATAGAGCGCTGCCATTGCGGCATGATTTCTCTATCGATTTCGATCAAGGGGGCGCCATAGATGCTTGACATTCTCACAGAGCCACTCAGGATGTCATAGATGTCGGGAATGATTCTAATTTCGACGAGCGTTCCTTCAAGCGCATTGAGAATGGCCTCAAGATTGTCACGATCTCCGCCGCCGATGGCAATGATGACCTCCTCAATTCCTCGGTCTGCAATGACGCGTTGAATCTCGGTCACTTTTCCCAAATTGGGCAAATACCGATCCAAGGCTGTATCTACCCCATTTACCTGTATGAACCCAAGGAATCGATATCCAGCGTCTTTGCGCAAACCCTTGATTTCCTCGTACATGCGCACTGCACGCTCGTTGCCACCTATGATCAATGTTGGAAAACTCCATTTACCTGTATGGATTTTCTTCACTGTGCGTGTGGTAATGACCAAGCGGCCTAACAGTGTCAATGTCCAATGACTCGCTGTTAGCGCACTCAAAGATGCATAATACTGGCGATAGCTCTGAATGTTGTCATCCAGCAATAAACCAAAAAAGATGACGAGAACGCCAAGTGCAGTGGTCCATGTTACCTGTCCAACTTCTAAAATTCGATGACGCTTTAACGGCTTCGAAAACATCCCCGCCATGCCATGCAAAATCAACCAGAAAGCAGGAATGATTGCCAATCCCAAAAGGTATTGACGGTCAGCCAGTGCTTCGGACCAATCCGGAGCGCCTATTTCTTCAATGACGACTTTTCGAAAGACGTACAAAACCGACCATGATATTGCAGCGGACGACCAGTCCGAAATCACATACGCCAATGTGAGTAGCCGCTTGTTCATGGGTAACGGACCAGCTTAAAATTATCAACCACAACGGTAGTCGTATCCTGCGAACCATCATAAATGGCATCCAACAAAATCTCATACTGGGTGGCATCAGGCGTACTTCTCACCATCGGCCCAAGATCCAGATAGATTTTATTGGGACTCATATCCGTTGATTTCAAAAGCAGGATGGGATAACGCTGCGCCGTTTCATCATTGGCCACCCTCAGACCAATCCAAAAGGGCTGATCGCATGCATAGTCCAACTCCAACCAAACCGGTCCAGAGGTGGTGAGGTTGAACTGCTGTTCATTGGTGTTTGAGGTCAAAACCGCTTCGGTTGCAGACAATTGAATCAAACCACTTCCGTCACCTTCAAGCACCCAATTGAGATCTTCGGTGCGCGCTATTGAAGCAGTGCTTGTTGAAGACTCCTCGAAACGATTGGATGTCTCAAAATCCTCGGCATTGATGATTTGGGCTAGCTCTGTGTAGCCCAACTCCAAGTTTAAAGTATCCTTTCCCCCAAACTCTAAATCGGGGATGTAGGTGAAAGCTTCGTAAAATGGATACGGTTGACGCGTTGATGAGATGGCATTTGCCCGAATGCCAGCAGACAAAATCAGCTCGGGATTTGGCCCCAATGCATCCGGCGAGAGCGGAATATCGGCGGGAAGAGGAAACGCACCCAATACATCCGTGGAGGAATAGACCCACACTTCCTCAATTCGACTCGATGATGTCCCCTCGGTTTCGTCCGTCTCGATCGACATGGATTCTACATGCAAAACAAACGGATCGCCCTCCCATGAATCGATGCATCCCGAAAGGGTAAAGCACAAAACCATCGCTGCAGCGATGTATGAAGTGGATGAATGAAATGGCAAAAAGGCGAGAGTCAACTGGAAGTAAGGTATCGTTAGCGACGGCTGCAAAACTAAAGCTTCGCCTACGTCATGCAGCATTGTTAACGGGCTGATTCTCTCCTTCGTATCTCAGGTTTCAAACAAAAAAAATGAGTTGTCCACAAATGACCTCAATCTGCACACTGGACGCAGCTTGTTGCACCGGGCATCAACAGAATGCGCCCCATTGGAATTCGTTCACCACAGCTATGGCACAAGCCAAACCGATCCTCTTTGAGCCGATCAAGTGCACGAAGCAGATTTCCCCGTTGCTTCTCCACCTGCCGAAGCGCAGCCTGGTTGACGCTCCTGTTGTTGATCGCATCCATTCGACTAACACGTCCGATGGCATTCTCAGGTGGAATAGGCTTGGTAAGCTCCCGGTATTCCATGATGCGTTCATCCAATTTCACCAATTTCATTTGCACCTTTTCCTTGAACTGTGCAATTTCTTCTGCGCTCCAATGCGACATATTTATCCGTTTTCCATCAAGGTACGGTCGGGCGCAAGGCAATCAAAACAATTCAAATCGTTAATTTTGTGGCATGAAATTTTTCATTGACACGGCCAACCTCGATCAAATTCGAGAAGCCCAATCCCTTGGAGTACTGGACGGAGTAACCACCAACCCATCGCTGATGGCCAAGGAAGGCATTTCAGGTGATGACGCTGTCAAGGCTCACTATGTAGCTATTTGTGAAATTGTTGACGGTGATGTGAGCGCTGAAGTCATTGCAACTGATTTTCAAGGCATGATTTCCGAAGGACGCGTTTTGGCTGATTTGCATGCGAACATCGTTGTCAAGGTGCCTGCAACAGCTGATGGAATTCGAGCTATACGTTGGTTCACTGACCACGGCATTCGCACCAACTGCACGTTGATTTTCTCCGCCGGACAAGCTCTCCTTGCTGCAAAAGCAGGAGCAAGCTATGTAAGTCCATTTGTCGGAAGATTGGACGACATCAGCAGCGATGGTTTGCAGCTCATTGAAAAAATCCGAGTCATTTATGACAACTATGACTATGGGACGGAAATCCTCGCAGCAAGCGTGCGTCATACCATGCACATCATTGAATGCGCAGAGATTGGTGCTGACATCATGACCGGCCCACTGAGTGCCATTATGGGACTGCTAAAGCACCCGTTGACAGACAGTGGCTTGGCTCAGTTCTTGGCTGATCACGCCAAGGCCAAAGGCTAATGCTCCTGCGCATTCACCCGGAAAATCCGGATGAACGAAAGATTCGTCAAGTCTGTGCTCTGTTGGAGCAAGATGCAGTTATCATTGTTCCGACAGACACGGTCTACAGCATGGCGTGCATTTTAGGTTCTTCCAAAGGCCTTGAACGTCTTGCGCGACTCAAAAACATCCCTCTAAAAACAGCTCGATTCAGCATCGGATGTTCTGATTTGAGTCAGCTGTCGTTGTATACTCGACCATTGAGCAGCCCGACATTCAAAGCCATGAAGCGAGCCTTCCCTGGTCCATACACGTTCATTGTTCCTGCCAACAACAATGTACCCAAGTGGTTCATGGGCAAGCGAAAGTCCATAGGCATCCGAGTGCCAGACAACCGCATCTTCAGCGCAATCGTTGAAGAGTTGGGCAAACCACTCGTCGTGAGCTCAGTTCGGGATGAAAATGAGATTCAAGAATACACGACTGATCCTGAACTCATCGCTGAACGATTCGGCGCAAGTGTTGATGCAGTCATCGATGGAGGGTACGGAAAACTTGATGCTTCTTCGATCTTGGACTGCACAGGGGAGATTCCGACTGTCATTCGAGAAGGACTTGGGCCTACCGACGAAGTGCTCTGATTTACTGGTCTTGAGCGCGTGATGCGAGCATTGGAACAAATGCAAAATCACCGTGCTCCTCACGCACAAAATCCGCTTCACTCTTGCGGGTGAGGGTAAACATGCGCTGGGTATCTCCCTCTCCAACAGGAATCACGAGTCGCCCTCCTATCTTCAATTGCTTCAGCAAAGCCTCAGGCACTTCGGGAGCTCCGCACGTAACAATGATGCCATCAAAAGGAGCGAATACCACTTTTCCTTTGTAGCCGTCACCGTAAAACAAATCCGGTTTGAATCCCATCGATTCCAAAAGCGGTCGAGCCTTTTCAAAAAGATTCCGTTGGCGTTCTATGGAGAAGACCTTGTAGCCCATGGAACACAAAACGGCGCATTGATAACCGCTACCCGTCCCAATTTCCAATACCTTTTTTCCTGGTCCGAGATCCAGTAGTTCAGTCTGTTTCGCAACGGTGTGCGGCTTACTGATTGTTTGGCCTGATCCGATTTGGAACGCTTTATTTTGATATGCAAATTGTTCAAAGGCGGAGGACAAGAAAAAGTGACGAGGCACCCCGTCAATCGCTTCCAACACTTCCTCATTGCTGATTCCGAGAGCGCGTAGCTCATCAATCATTTTCCTTCGTTGGCCCTTGTGCCTGTATTCGTCCTTCATCACGCAGTGAAATTAATTCAGCGAACGGTTTCCTTCTAACCAATTTGAACTTCTTTTTGAACGTGCATTGTGGATTCAATGTTAGTCGAAAGCACGCATGTGAGCAACCGAAGATCGACAGGCAGAAAGTACTTTTATGGCATGACAAAACACTGGTTCACCTGCAAGGTAAAATACGTACGCCACGATGCCGAAGGGGCAGAAGTAAAAGCCACCGAATCTTTTGTGCTTGACGCTTACAACTATACTGAAGCCGAATCACGAATGACTGGAATCTGTGAAAACGAGGGAATTCGACCGTTCGAAATTGTGCAAATCACCAAATCCAATCTCTCTGAGGTCATTCGATTTGATGATGCCGATAAGTGGTTCAAGGTTAAAATAGCATTGACAACCCTGGACGAGCAAAAAGGAGTCGAAAAAGAATCCTACCAACATGTTCTGCTCTCGGCCCAGGATGTTCGTGATGCTTATGACAAAGTTCAAAAGCACATGTCAACTGTTGGACTCGGCTTTGTCATTCCCTCCGTTGCTTTCCAGAAAATAACGGAGGTATTCCCGCTGGAAGAAGAAGGTGGATCGCATGCTGTGCAGGGAGCACCAGAGGGTTCATTCACGGAAAGCGATGCCGAGACTGAAGTTCTTCAGGAAGCGTAAAGCCATTCCCAAGCGCTGTGATACGCGCCGGATTGTTCAGCACGTTCAATCAATTGATGGTAGAACGAATCATTGCCTAATGTGGCACCGTCTCCCACCATCAGTAAATGATGTTTTGCTCGGGTCATGGCCACATTGGTTCTGCGGTACTCCTTCAAAAAACCAACGGCACCTTCGGCGTTGCTCCGGGTCAGAGAAATAACAATGGCGTCGCGTTCTTGGCCTTGAAAAGCGTCCACTGTAGCAAATTCAATGCGATCGCGGAATGATGCGTGGTTATCCAACCCCTCAAACTGCCGTTGCAACTCGACCACTTGGGCACGGTAAGGAGCTATAACTCCCACTTGAAAAGAAGGACAAGCCTCCAAAATCTCAAGGGTTCGTTGCAGAACAAATTCTGCTTCAGCTGCATTCATCGTACTCTCGCTTCCCTCCTCCTTTTCCTCATCAAACCCACATCCCGAAGAATCAATAAAGGTCCAAGGACTTCGAAGGATTTCAGGAAGTGTCTGAGTGGGCAGGCTTTGCGCGGCGCGCAATCTACCTTCATAGAACCAATGCGATGATGGCGCCATGATCTCGGGGTGCATGCGGTACTGCTCTGTGAGCATCGTCACACTTCCAGCGCAAAAACTCGAACGCATAAAACGCGCCAAAGCACTTTCTTCTAGTCCCATCGCCAAGGCTTGGGAACTTTTGATGACAGGAGGCAACTGATGTGGGTCACCTGCCAAAATGCACCGGCTGCTCTTTTGCATCGAAATCAACGCCGCCGGAAGCATCGCTTGACCCGCTTCATCAATGACAACACAATCGAATTTTTCATCAAGCAACGCCTCATTGGCTGCACCGGAAAGAGTTGCGCAGACAACATCTGCATTTCGCACAATGCGCTCTGCGATGAATCGTTCCAATGAAATAGCTTCCCGTTCAAGTGATTTCGCCTCTTGACGCGCTGAAGCACGATCTGCCCGCTGATCACTTCCGAAGTTGCGATGGAATCGATCAACGATTTGCCAAGCCTGTTTCGAGCGCTTTCGCAGATCACGCACTTGCTTGTATTCCGAATCAGCCTCCACTAAGGCATCCAGTCCATGCGATTGCACCTCATCCGAGAGTCTCATAGGATGACCGATTCGCACCGCCATCACTCCACGTTTTGCACATCCAGAAACGAGCAAATCTACCGCAGCATTGCTTGGTGCAGTCAATAGAAGTCGTTTCCTCTGGCGCACCATTTCAACCACAAATGCCAAAACAGCAGTGGTCTTGCCCGTGCCCGGAGGACCGTGCAGCAAACTCAGCGCTGGGCGCATCAATGCCCGCTTCAGCCATTCTTGTTGGAGCACATTTAACGAATCCGATGTTGCACTAAACTCTGCTTCCGAAAGCGTTCCATCGCTCGGCATCGGAAGCTCACCGCACCCCATGAAGGCATCTCGTACAGCTCGTTCAACGCCATCCTCTGTATTGATCCAATGATTCAGAGCATGGGCCATGCGTCGATAAGTGCGGTCATCGGAACGTGCATCCAACGTCCATCGCTCATGCATTTCTGCACCCGACAAAGGGCTCCCATCTAAAATGACATCCATTGCTGTTGCATTCGCCTTGCGCACAATGCCAATCCGAACAGCATCTTTGGATTTCGGCGAACCCATTTCATTCGCTTGGTACAATGAAACGGGGGAGCCAGCTCGAAAAGCACCCACTAATCCTGCATTGTGCTGCATTTTAACCTTCAAACGCACACGCCCTCCGAAAGTGAAATCTTGATCTTCAATGGCAATCGGAGACCACGTAACACCCTCGGCCCGGCGGATCCTAAGCGACTTGCCCTCTATGACAGCAGAGAGGCGCTTCTCCTCCTCACGTTGCTCAAAAATCAGGGCCTCAGCTAACCTTCCAAGTTGTTCGATGGATGTTTTCAACCTCGCGTTTTTTGAACGAAATCAACGCACCAACGTAAACGTACCGTTGATGTATTTGTAGCCTTCACCTTCGTCAATGGTTTGCCCATTGACATCATTGATGACCAACGCTGAGCTTGCTCGTGCAATGCCCAAAACGTAATAATATGTGCCTTCAGCGGCCTCGTCTGGCGCCGGTTTCCAACCTGACGATTTACCGAAATCGTTGCTCGTATACATCAACTGTCCCCAGCGGTTGTAAATCCGAATGGTGCTGCCATTGTATCGGTCGCTGTTTAAACCTTCGACATAAAAAGCATCATTCAAAGCATCCCATTGCCCTGGGCCATTTGGTGAAATCACATTGGGAATGGTGAGCTCACAAATTGCTTCTTCTACTTCGAAGTAACTCGTAGTGCTCCATGTGCAAGGAGGCGCCATGGTCACGAGGACTTCGTAATCCCCGGCTTCTTCGGCGTTGAACGTCGCAGCTGTTCCAACTGTTGCTCCACCGAATTGCCAATCATAGACGTAGTCAGACTCATTGGAGCCTAAATCAATGAAACTGAGCGCCACCAATTGAACCGCATCATCTGGACAAACCTCAGCTGTTGCCTCAACTCCTGTAGGCGGTGGAATGAAATCAACCGCGACATTCTGCGTCACTTCGCAGTTGTCCAAGTCCCCTCCTGTGACAGTCACCATTAAAGTCATGACGGTGTCCTGCGTCAGGCCATTCACACTCACGTTTGCCCCATTGCCATTGACCAAATCTGAGGGCGTCCAATCATATGAATAGTTGAAATCTGGGTCTTCGTTGAGCACATTTCCTTGCAAGGAAACTGGTGAGCCGCAAAAACCTTCAGGTGTCTCTATTTCTACTTCAGGACCTTCCACCACCGTAATTTCTACGTCCGCACTGTAGGTGCAACCGAAATTATTGGTTGCCGTGTAAGTGAATGTGCCTGAGTCAGCAGCGACCAGTGTGATCTCGTTGCAATCTTCGCTTTCGTCATAGATACTTGGGCCACTCCAAGAGGTACTATCGCACCCCATTCCAAAGACAGGGGTGAACACGATGGGCTCCGGGTAAAGCTCCGGATTGAAATTTACATTCCACTCAAAAATGTATCCGTCGTCTGCTCCCCATGCATCGCAAACCTCTACCTCCCAAGTTCCATTCAACGGGCATCCTTCAAGCAAATTGAAGGGCTGGGCTGATTCATAGTCACCTGCAGGCAATTGGCCTGTGGCGTTATCTGCCCATGTGCCATTCGTCGCGAGAGGTGACCAAAAATAATCCCAACCTGTTCCAGGTCCCGTGCCGTCTCCTTGATCAGGAACTCCCAGGTTGGTGCCACCACCACCCTGTTGATGTACAGCAAGGCTTTGACCATTCGGGCAAATGAATGTGATGGTCAAATCCCCCATAAAACTATGTTCAAAGTTGATGAATAGATCAAGAATATCTGAACTGGCATCTTCAACGATGGCTCCTGGGGAGAAGGAAGTAAAAGTCAGTTCGGCATTGAAACACTGGGTTTGATCATCCGGAATGAACAGCCCCTCTCCAAAGTCCCCTGAAGGCTCTGAATCGTAGGTCGTCCCTTGAACCACACCATCAAGTGGAAACAATTGACCTGAACAAACGGTGGCATCGATGGATGTGCCACTCCAGTCAGGCTCTGTCGAAACCAAAACGAGGTGGTCGACTAAATTGTTATTGGAGCAACCATCAGGCTCGTCGTCTGAAATGTTATCATCTGCAATGCTCAGCTGCACTTTATAAGCCCCCGGAGCATCAAAGGCATGGGAAACAATCGCGCCGTCATCGAGCATGACCCCATCAGCAAAATCCCATTCCCACGAGACGATGTCAAAACCATCTGCTGATGTTGAACCGCTCGCATCGAAAGTGATTTCCTCCCCCACGCATGACAAGTGAGGCAGCGATTCACCACTTTCTACGATGGCAAAGGGACGCTCACAAGGGTAACCACAGCTCATTTCAGCCACGAAATTTCCAGGCCCCGACGCATCGGACGTGAAATGCAACGTCAAACAACCACCAGGATTATCCTCCGATGCGAACAACTCCAAACCTTGCAAGTCAAAGTCCATGTATGCACCCAGCAACGGTGCGCTGTCATCAGGCCCATCGTACACCTGCATCAAGTCGCCTTCACCGAGCGCAGCAAGGGCAAAATAAAGGGTGATGATCGTCTCTGGAGCCTCGGGACATATCGTCATCGTGATGTCCTCATTCGGTCCGTAATCGCCGGCACTCAAACCCGTGTCAACGAGAAAACCCTGGCACGTTTCGAGATTGCCATTGCTGATTGGAGTTTCTTGTGCAATGCCTTGGAAAGAAGCAAAAATGCAAAGTAGAGGCAGGACAAACGCTGCGTGTAGTGATTTCGTTCGCATGGCTTTATCGGCTTTGATCAATTTTGGACGCTGCCTGATTGACTGAATATCGCTGGTAGAGGACTTCGCAGCGATTCAAACCAATCAAGTGAAAAGTGCGTTCACCTGAAATGGACCAGTACTGATGACGTTCGACGGATGGCTGAATGCTCAAATCGAGCGGATTGAAGTTCGTGGCCTCTAGCAATGCGGCGTCCGATGAATTCAGCGGAATGGTGCCCAGCTTGGTGCCGTCTACAATCTGCCATCCGTGCTCCAACCACCAGGCCATGCGAGACTCATCGTCTTTCCATGCATCCCAAGTTACTGCCGGCTCTGCAGAAATCACCGTTTGTGAAAGTGAATGAGGATTACCTGCAGACAAGGAAAATACTGGGTATGCAGCGAGCATAGAACAAATCAATACTGAGAACATGTGAATTGGTTTCAGGGTATTCAGGTGTAAAGATAAACAACCCAAAGCAGTCTAAGGTTGCACAAGAATCAGAGGATTATGAACGGTTGCTAAAGATTTTATAGCACTCACAATGGCAGGATAAAAAATCTGTCTATCTTTGCCCCCCCAAACGAGGGAACATGACTCCTTAGCTCAGCTGGTTAGAGCATCTCACTTTTAATGAGAGGGTCCTGGGTTCGAGTCCCAGAGGGGTTACAAAAAAGAAGGGTGTCATTGGCACCCTTTTTATTGCACTGCCCAGGTGCTGAAATTGGTAGACAGGCATGGTTGAGGGCCATGTGTCCGTTAGGGCGTGCGGGTTCGAGTCCCGCTCTGGGCACTTTGCACCTACCCGGGTGGCGAAATTGGTAGACGCGCAGTCCTCAGAAGGCTGTGCCTTCGGGCGTGCTGGTTCGAATCCAGTTCCGGGTACTTTCTCTCGAACAACTCCTCCAGCACCGCAGAAAACGGAGAAAACCGCTTTAAAATGCCCTCGGCGCAACCTTGAGGCTGTAAATGAGAAGTTTGCGCACCTGATTCTTCGAGTTACCAAAAAAATGGCAAAGCAAGCCGGAAACCAAGTGTATCTTGCGACCGTGGTATCCAACAATTCCATCAACGCACAATCCATCATAGAGGGGCTTGCTCAAGTGCAGCGACCTCTATTGATCAGTGGTCCTTGCAGCGCAGAGTCAGAACAACAAGTGGTTGGAACTGCATGCGAAATTGCCAAGCGCGGAGCGCACATCTTACGGGCTGGAATATGGAAACCACGGACCCGCCCCAACGGATTCGAGGGCAAAGGGGCTGTTGCACTTGAGTGGATGGTGAATGCGCGAGAGGAATCTGGACTTCCCATTGCCACAGAAGTAGCAAACGCACAGCATGTAGAAGCCTGCTTAAATGCTGGCATTGATGTCATGTGGATTGGAGCTCGCACGAGTGTGAGTCCATTTGCTGTCCAAGAAATTGCGGATGCACTGAAAGGCACCAATGTTCCCGTCTTTGTAAAGAACCCAATGCATGCCGACCTTTCATTGTGGTTAGGCGCTATCGAACGCGTTCGAAACACAGTCGCCGGCCCCGTCTGGGCCGTTCATCGTGGCTTCAGTCAATACGGCCAAAAGGAATACCGCAATGCCCCCATGTGGGAAATCGCCATTGGTCTTAAAATGGCCCTGCCCGAATTGCCAATCATTTGCGATCCAAGCCACATTGCTGGCAATCGATCCCTACTCCTTCCAGTCGCTCAAAAAGCGATGGACTTGGGAATGGAAGGCCTGATGCTCGAAACACATCCCAATCCTCAGGACGCACTGAGTGACGCAAACCAGCAACTCACTCCAGCTGCCTTTGGTGAATTAATCGACTCTCTTACCATACGCAGCGCTTCAGTTCCTAAGATATCTTCTGCCGATCTCTCCGCATTGCGACTTCAAATGGATTCAATCGATGAGCAAGTCATTGAATTGCTGCACACGCGCATGGACCTTGCACGTGAAATTGGCCTTCACAAATGGGAAAATGGAATGACCATTCTTCAAATGGAGCGGTGGAAGGAAGTTTTTGACACCCGAGAGAAGTGGGCCGCGCGAGCGGGATTGAGCCCCGAATTCATTTTAAACTTCCTTGAACAGGTGCACAAAGAAAGTATTCGAGTGCAAAACGAGGAAATGACCTCGAAAATGAATAGGTCATAACTAACTGATAGTTAGTTATTTGTGATTTTTATCGCATTTTTTTTTAATATTTTGAAACTAAAATTCAACTCCCTACGTAAAGGGAGATGGTTTTGGTTTTGCCACGCTCGATATGAGCGTTTATGAATCAGGCGATTTGGTGAGAAGGGGTCCCTCAACGGAGGGGCCCCTTTGATTTTTTAAGGACTTTTTTGAAAGGGCACTGGTGGCCAAAAGTGCTTAGGAGTGCTTAGGAGTGCTTAGGAGTGCTTAGGAGTGCTTAGGAGTGCTTAGGAGTGCTTAGGAGTGCTTAGGAGCGCTTATCAATTCTAGTCATCATGTGCAACCACATCGACCGACTCAGTCTCGCTATCAGCGGCAACAATGCAATTAGAAGCGAAATTCCTGTTGTCAAGAACAGCGTCACATCTTCGAAAAAGGAAAATTGAAGCAGCCCCCACCAATCAAAACACATCAAAGCAACCAACACTGCCACCCACAAAGCAACAGTCAATCCATAAGACACGTAAGCTGCTCCAAAGTAAAATCCTGGTTCTCTCAAGAAATCTTCCCCGCAAACAGGACATGCATTTGGCATGGACGTGATGTGCTTCCAGTGATAGGCTTTGGGTGATGAGAAAATTTGACCTTCACGGCACCTTGGACATTGCGAATGAATCATCGCAGCCAGTCCCGTTTTTCTTTTCTTGGATCTCATTTCAAATTCTGCATCGTGACCAGCCGGTGGTACATCCCGTTGAGATCCATCAGATATTCGTGACTACCCTCCTCCACAATTTTACCTTGATCCATAACTACGATGCGATCAGCGTGACGAATCGTACTCAGTCGATGAGCGACAACCAACGTCGTTCTCCCCTCCATCAGACGGTTGATTGCTTGCTGAACGGCATGCTCTGATTCGGTATCCAATGCAGATGTCGCCTCGTCCAACAACAAAACAGGAGGATCCTTGTGCAGCGCCCTAGCAATGCTCAGCCGTTGTCGTTGCCCACCGCTCAACTTGTTCCCTCCGTCCCCTACAGACGACTTCCATCCTTGATCAAGATTTTCGATGAATTCAAGCGCATATGCAGCATCCGCGACTTCTTTCAACTCTTCTTCATTCTCGCCGCCTTCATTGGGACTTCCCAACGTGATGTTCTCAGCGACGGATGCATTGAATAAACGAGCCTCCTGAGTAACCATGCCCATCTGTGTTCGAAAACTCACCAATTCAAAAGATTCTACGGGAATACCATCCCAAGTAATCTGCCCTGCAGAGGCATCATAAAAACGAGCGAGAAGATTTACCAGTGTGGTCTTGCCCGAACCACTTGGTCCTACCAAGGCCACGGTCTCACCCCTGCCAATGGTCAAATCAATCCCATTGAGAACTGCGTGATCACCATACGCAAATCGAACGCCTTCAAATCGAATTTCTGCACGCAGCGGTTCTGCCAACTTCACCCCAGCATCTGTCATTTCCTCTGCAGACAATATCTCTTCCAAGCGCTCAAGCGAAGCTGAGCCCTTTTGGATTCGGAACCAGCCATCACTGATCGAGCGGGCAGGTGGAATGATTTGAGAAAAAACCACGAGATAGCCGATGAACCAGTCGCCGGTTAGGCCACTGGACCCTTCCAAAACGATTCGCCCTCCAAACCAAAGCAATGTGGCCATAACGCCCAATGAAACAGTCTCAGACACCGGCGAAGACAAATACTCGCGCTTATAAAGCCGTCGCATCAATTCAAAAAAGCGATCGTTGGATGCAGAAAACTTGCGCTCAAATTTCGTCTCAGCGTGAAACGCTTTGATCACCATCATCCCGCCAAGTGTTTCTTCCATGATGGAGATCAAGCCTCCAAGCTCCTCTTTGCCTCGCTTCGCAGCATGCTTTAAACTCTTGGCTATTCGGCTAATCAAAAAGCCGCTAACTGGCAAAAAAAGCATGGAAAACAAGGTCAACTCCCAACTCAAGTAAAACAGCGTTCCCAATGAAACCATTATGGAGATCGGCGATTTAAATAAGATTTCAATCGTTCCGATTACGCTGAATTCAACCTCCATCAAATCATTGGTCATTCTGCTGATCACATCTCCCTTTCGAGACTCGGTGAACCAACTCATTGGCAACCTTAACACTTTCGAGTAGAGGTTATTTCGCAAGTCACGGCTTACTCCCGTGCGCATGGTTGCCAGGCTGTAAAGCGCGAGATATCCTACCGCATTTTTTAAAATCGTGATGCAAAAAATTCCAATACAGATATAGGTCAAAGCCCGCGAGGCGCCTACATCAAGGACAAATGCGTCAAAATAAGCGCTCCACTTCTCGATACCACTGCCTGCGGGCATCTCTATCACTGACTGGGTTTCCTCACCCGACTGGAAAATAATGCGGAGAAAAGGAACGACACTCAAAAACGTGAACAAAGACAGGAAGGCATTCAACACATTGCACACAACGTTGACCACCAAGTTGAGCCGGTAATTCGCCAAATGCCGAAAAAGGTCAATGAATCGATTCAATTGCTCAATCTTTTAAAGTGTCTACCAGAGCGGCGGCCGATCCCGTATAACTCCACGGAGTGAGCATTTTCAATTCCATCTTTACCGAATCTTTCACGTCGAGGCCTTCGATAAAAAGGGCAATTGATTCTGCATTGACCACACTGTTTTGACGGGTTAAATCTTTCAAGGCTTCGTAGGGCTTAGGGAATCCTTCTCGACGTAAAATGGTCTGTATTCCTTCTGCAACGATGGCCCAATTCGCCTCGAGATCAGCTTTCAACTTTGATTCATTCAACAGAAGTTTTCCCAGGCCTTTTTGCAGTGACCCCAAAGCGATCAAATCGTGCGCCATGGGCACACCGATGTTGCGAAGCACCGTCGAGTCGGTCAAATCGCGCTGCAACCGACTGATCGGTAACTTCTCCGCAAAATGATGCAACAGCGCATTGGCCACTCCAAAGTTGCCTTCTGCATTTTCAAAATCAATTGGATTCACTTTGTGCGGCATTGCACTGCTCCCCACTTCCCCCGCTTTAATTCTCTGTTTGAAGTAATCCATGCTGATGTATGTCCAAGCATCCCGACTCAAATCGATGAGAATGGCATTGATTCTTCGCAGACAATCGCACCAAGCTGCTAGGTGATCGTAGTGCTCGATCTGCGTGGTGATCTGACTGCGCTTTAGTCCGAGGCGTTCTTCTACGAATTCGTTGCTAAACGCCATCCAATCCCTCTCCGGGTAAGCCGCATAATGAGCATTGAACTGTCCTGTAGCACCGCCAAACTTAGCTGCATACTGGCATCTCTCAAGTTCAGCTAGCTGCACGTCCATTCGATTCACATACACAGCCCACTCCTTACCAAGAGTAACCGGAGAAGCTGGTTGGCCGTGCGTTCTAGCCAGCAATGGTATATCCTTCCATTGCCGCGCTTGACTCAACATGGTCTTCCTCAGCCCCTTCAGCCCAGGCAACAGTATTTCTTCTGTCGCTTCTTTGATGGACAGCGGGATGGCTGTGTTATTGACGTCCTGTGAGGTGAGTCCAAAATGAATAAACTCCGCAAAATCTGACAACCCTAAAAGCTCCATCTTCTCCTTGATGAAATATTCAACAGCCTTTACGTCGTGGTTTGTGGTGCTCTCGAACTCTTTAATCCGCTCGGCATCCGCCTCGGAGAAATCTTCATAAATCCGACGAAGTGGGGCCGCTTGATCAGGTTTGAACCCATTCAATTGTGGCAATGGAATCTCTGTCAACTGCAGAAAATATTCAATCTCCACCCGAACACGGTATCGCATCAAACCCCATTCGGAAAAATAGGGAGCAAGGTGGGCCGTTCGACTTCGATAGCGACCGTCAACGGGAGATATGGCTGTGAGGGCGTTCAACTGCATGGGCTTGATTTCAACGACAAAAATACACTTCAAAACCGCGCATTCCGATGGAACTTCTCAACCAAATCAGCGGCTTGATCAACACGTCAATCGGCACCACTTTTTATCGAAATTCGCCTCATGAAAGAAGATTTTCAAGTCGAAGGCATGACATGCGGTGGTTGCGCAGGCAGCGTTGAAAATACACTCAGCGCCATTCCTGGCATAGAATCTGTCGAAATCGACTTGGCCAGTGGAAAAGTCACCATTGAGTCTTCTGCGAAAGCTTCATTGAATGCACTGCAAAACGCGCTTGCCCCCCTTTCGCGCTATCGCATCAGACATGCTACGAATTCATCTATAAAGGCAGCAACAAAGGTTGAAACAAACGAGCTGTGGCGAAAATTCTGGCCGCTTATCCTCATCGGTTTGTTCCTTCTTTCGGTGTCATTCGTTTCCGCGCTGGAGGCATCGAATCCGATGCAAAAGAGCATGGAAATTTTTATGAGTGGTTTTTTTTTAGTGTTCTCTTTTTTTAAATTTCTCGATCTGCGAGGATTCGTACGGAGTTACTCGATGTATGATCTGCTCGCGAAACGGGTCACTCTTTATGCTTGGATCTATCCTTTTCTAGAAGTGGGCCTTGGATTTGCCTGGGCCTTTGTCGGAGGCACATTTGAAGTAGCACTTTTCACCGCAATTTTGATGGGGTTTGGTGCATTGGGTGTGATTTTAGCTGTCCGCCAAAAACAAGCCATCCAATGCGCATGTCTCGGCACAGTGTTCGAATTGCCCATGACAAGTGTCACCATCATTGAAGATCTACTCATGGTCGCAATGTCCTTGTTTTTCTTAATCCCCTAATGCTTTCACTGCCGCGATGAATATTCACACGATCCATACCGGAAACTTTAAACTTGATGGCGGCGCCATGTTTGGTGTCGTGCCAAAAGCACTTTGGCAGAAACATGTTCAAGTGGACGACAACAACCTGTGCACTTGGGCCATGAGATCCATGCTCGTGGAGCATGGTGACCGACTGCTTCTTGTCGATACAGGCATCGGGAATAAGCAGTCTGATAAATTTTTCAGCCACTATCACCTCCATGGAGACACCTCGCTTGATGGAGAGCTGCGACAGCGTGGATTCAGCCGAGAAGATATCACAGATGTCCTGCTCACTCATCTGCACTTCGATCATGTGGGCGGAGCGGTGGAACGGAACAACAAAGGCGAGCTTCGCCCTGCTTTTCCAAATGCAACTTACTGGACTTGCCAGCGTCATTGGGATTGGGCAATGAATCCAAATCCACGGGAGAAGGCATCCTTTTTGAGTGAGAACCTAACACCATTGCAAGAAAGCGGACAACTTGCGTTCATTGAACGCGGGGGCCGCTGGAATCACACCCCATTTCCAACTGCCTTTCCCGGATTGGAAATCTTCTTCGCTGACGGCCACACAGACAGCCAAATGATCCCGATTGTCCCTTGCCACGGAACAAAACTGGCCTTCATGGCAGATCTTACTCCAGCTGCAGCACACCTTCCAACAGCTTGGGTCATCGGATATGACACGCGTCCTTTGTTGACCATGGATGAGAAGCAACTCTTGCTCGAGCAAGCTGCACGAGAAGATTGGGTCCTGTTTTTTGAACACGATGCCGCAAACGCGTGCTGTCGATTGCAACAAACAGAAAAAGGAATTCGAGCGCGTGAACTTTCTCCTAGCCTCGAAAACTTGATTGGCTAATCGACAGACTGCCGCTTTAATATCGCGCGATTGATCTGCTTGACCAAACCAGGTCCCGCATAAATCAATCCGGAGTAAACTTGGAGCAAAGAGGCTCCAGCATCCAACTTCTCCAATGCATCCTCTGGCGAACAAATCCCACCAACACCAATGATTGGGAACGTTCCTTGCGACTGGGAGTGCAGGTAACGAATGACTTCCGTCGAGCGATTGCGAAGTGGCGCTCCACTCAATCCCCCTGCACCCATGGATTCCACTTTTTCTTTTGACGCCTTCAAGCCGCTGCGATCAATGGTTGTGTTGGTAGCTATCACTCCCGAGATGGTTGTTTCGCTGACCAAGTCAATGATGTCATCCAATTGAGCGTCCGTGAGATCTGGTGCAATCTTAAGAAATATTGGACGCTGGATGCTCTTGGCTTCATTGCGAGCCACCAAAGCCAGAAGCAACTTTGACAGCGGCTCTTTTTCCTGAAGTTCACGCAAACCGGGTGTATTGGGTGAACTCACATTCACTACGAAATAATCCACATATGGATGGAGCGCGTCAAAGCATTTTTCATAGTCCAAAGTCGCATCGGCATTTGAAGTGACTTTGTTCTTTCCAATGTTCCCACCTACCAACAAGCCTTCCGGACGTTGTTTGAGGCGCTCAACCGCAGATTCCATCCCACCGTTGTTGAACCCCATGCGATTGATTATTCCCTCATCTGATGGCAATCGAAACAATCGAGGCTTGGGATTACCCGATTGTGAAACTGGCGTAATCGTACCAATCTCTACAAAGCCAAAACCCAATGTTGCCATTTCCCCCAGCCACTGAGCGTCCTTGTCAAAGCCTGCAGCCAAACCTACTGGATTGGGGAATTCCAAACCCGCCACTTCAACGGTGAGGCCTTTGGAGTTTACTGAATACCAGCGCTTCAAGACCCAAGAAAGCCCCGGAATAGAGCAAGCAAACTGCAGCAGTTTCATGGTCAATTCATGTGCGTTTTCGGGCTGAATTCGAAAAATAATAGGCTTGAGGAGAGCGTACATGTCGGCAAAAATACATCCCGAACGAATTAAGTGTGTTGAAAAATATGTGGATAGCGCAATCCGCACCCCCCTATGAACAGAGCTCCCAAGCGGATAGATTTGGTACCCAACGATGAGGAACGCAGGACTATTTAGTTGGATGACGAAGAAGAAGCTCACGGAGGAGCAGGTAGCCACTTTTTTTGTGGAGACAACTTTTGAGACCGTTGAAAATGGCTGGCCCGAAGTCGCGTCCTTCCTAAACGATTGTCCTGGTTTTGAAAAATCACCCACACTCGACCCCGAAGACTACGGACGTTTTCTGATGATCATTGTCTCAGCGAACATTCAAATGATTCCAAAGCATTTCGACAGTGGAATTGACAGGCAGGTCATCCAACGAATTTGCAGCAAATTTGCCCGTTCATTGGACATTGCACCGGAAACATTTGCAAGCAAAGTGAAGCAGTATAGAGCGTTCATGAAGCAAATCAATCAGCCTTCAAAGAATGTGAGCACAGCGATGACGCGAGCGGTATTTTACAAATACCACTTGAATCAATACCAGAATGCTTACTTCAGAGACATGAACACACCTGAACCCAACATACAGAGAGACCTCAAATGCTTGATGGATCACTTCTTGTGGGACTGGGATGCATTCACAGAGTCCTATCGGGTAGTGGCGGCACGTGCCTGATCAGAGCATCCTTTCAATGTCCCTCGAAACGTCTTTGTCCTTGAGACTTTCGCGCTTGTCGTGGAGCTTTTTTCCTTTTGCAATCGCGATGGTAAGTTTGGCATAACCGCTATCTGCGATGAAGCACAGTGTTGGCACAACCGTCACACCGGTGTCTTTTAGTTTTCGCTCAAGCTTCTTTAATTCTGTTTTCTGTAGCAATAGCTTTCTCGGGCGACGCACCTCGTGAGGCGTATAACCCGCATTGGAATACTCTGCGATGTACATGTTGAAAACAAAAAACTCACCGTTCCAAAATCGGCCATAAGCCTCAGTGATGCTCGCTTTTCCCAGCCTGATCGATTTGATTTCAGAACCCACCAACTGCATACCAGCGGTAAACTCGTCCGCAAGAAAGTACGTGTAAGACGCTTTTTTGTTTTTGATTGCGCTGGCCATGGTGCAAAAGTACTCAACCAAAGGCCTCAAGTCTACTACCTTTGAAACATGTTGAAACCAATCCTTGCATCAGCGGACCTCCGAGCCATGCCAAAAGTGGAACTGCATTGCCATCTGGAACTGGCACTGCGCCAAAATACGTTGCGTGAATTCGCGCAAAAAAATGACATCGATGTATCAACTGATGCGGCTTTTGCTCAGGCATTTTTAATTCAAGAGCCCATGGGAGAATTAAAGTCCGTCTTGCATAAATTCCTGAATACACGGGACGTAATCCTGAAGGAAGAATGGATGGAGCGCGTGGCCTTTGAAGCCTGCGAAGACATGTATCTGCAGTCCAATGTGCGCATCCTTGAACTTCGGTATGCACCCAGCTTTTTGTTGGACCACCACAAGCACATGGATGCTGATCGGCTTCAGAAAGCCATCATTTCCGGGGTGGAGCGTGCCGAAGAGAAATACCCCATTGCGGTGGGCTTGATCTGCATCCTGCAGCGCACAAAATCTGTCGAAGAAAATGAGATATGGGTAGATTTCGCCCTCAAACCACAGCATCAATTTGTCGCCTTGGACTTAGCCGATAACGAGGTAGACTTTGACCCCGAACCCTTTATTCCACTTTTCAAAAAGGCCAAGGATGCGGGATTGGGCATAACTGTTCACGCCGGAGAACCCAATGTTCCTGGAATTTCCCGCAACATCCGCACGGCAATTGAAAAAATGGGCGCAGATCGCATTGGACACGGACTCCAAGCCATCGAAGACCCAGAAGTCATTGCCTTGCTCATTGATCGAGGCATTCCATTGGAACTGTGTCCCACCAGCAATTGGCTTACTGGAGCCTGCAGTTCCATTGCAACACACCCATTCAAGGCCTTGTTTGAGGCGGGAGTCAAGACCACTGTGAATACGGATGACCCCGGCATCATGTGCACCAATTTGCTCAATGAATACGCTTTGCTAACGACAGAATGCGGGATAGATCTCGCTACACTAGAAGCCTGCAACGCTTGGGCTTTGGAGGCCAGCTTCATCCCAACGACGAAAAAAGAAGCAGCCTGGAACCAACGCTTAAGACCCTGAACAAAATGAAATTCGCTCAAACCACATACCCACCACTCCTGGCAATCATTTGGATGATTTTTGGCATGAATTCCTTGGCGCTAACCCAAGAAAACACCGTCGGAACCATCGCATACGATTCTGAGGCCTACGCCCAAGGCTACACCCTGCTTTACCCACACAATCAACCGCATGCAAGGCTAGTCGACGCTTGCGGGCAAATCGTTCATATCTGGGAAAATGAATCCGGCCGCGTCCCAGGCAACAGCGCTATGCTCTCACCCATGGGCGGAATGGTATGGGCCCACAGAGCTGCAGATGACTCAGGATCAATCATCTCCGCTGGAGGACGAGGCGAAACCATTGAAATGCGCAACTGGGATAACACGCCAATGTGGAGCTACACACTGAACGATAGCACAGGGCGACTGCATCACGACTTTGCGCTTTTAAACAACGGAAATGTGCTGGCCATCGCTTGGGAACACATGGATTCATTGGAAGCCGTCCAAGCTGGACGCAATCCTGAGAACCTTGAAGGAGGCGCGCTCTTTAGCGAACGCTTGATTGAACTTGAGCCGGATGGGAATGGCGGTGCAAACGTGGCCTGGGAATGGCGCGCCTGGGACCATCTCATCCAGAATTTTGACTCCACCAAATCCAACTTTGGAATCATTGCTGATCATCCAAATCGGATCGACATCAATTATGGAACCATCGGAAATATCGAACAAGACTGGCTCCACGCCAATGGCATCGATTACAATCCGCAAACCAATCAAATCTTGTTGAGCGTTCCCAATTTCGACGAATTGTGGATTATTGACCGGGACCAAGAAGATGCCGGACTAGCATGGCGCTGGGGAAATCCAGAAGCATATGCACAAGGTGATGCCGATGACCAAAAATTATTTTACCAGCACAGCGGGACTTGGTTGGATGCACCATACCTGCAAAACTCCCCTGACTTTGGGAAAATAGGTGTGTTCAATAACCGCAATCCCGGAGCGACAGGACCATACTCCAGCGCACACATCATTGATCCCACTTGGCAAGAAGCAGACAGCAGTTATGCCTTCGAAAACGGAGTCTTCTTGCCGTTGGACTTCGATTGGACATGGACCGCATCCGTTCCTACCGATTTTTTCAGCAGCGGCCTTTCAAACTTCGAACGCCTAGCCAATGGGAACAACCTCATTTTGGCCGGACGCCAAGGAGAAATTTTGGAACTTACGACAGCAGGAGACACGGCCTGGCATTACCGCGTGCCTCTCCAAGCTGGAGCCGCTGTGGAACAAGGATCGGAATTGGGCACAAACGCAAACATCCTTTTCAAAGCCCGCCGATATCCGGCGCAATTCCCAGCCTTTTCCGATGTCAACTTAGAGCCTATGGGCTTTTGGGAACTGAACCCACAACCTCTGGAAAACTGTTTGCCATGCGCTCTGGAAATCAATGTCGAGGTCATCGACGGCGAATACGCTTATGCCAATGTAAGCGGCGCTTCTGGTGAATTTACAGTCACCTGGTCATTGTTTGATGTGAACCTCTGCAACGGGGATACATTGCCCTTTTTAGACGAAGACAATCCTTGTCAACCCAACCTCGAACTGCTTGTTCCTGGCGACATCGTCACAGCTGCTGTGTTCGATGAACAAGGATGCGAAGCGAGCGCGACTTTCATTTGGACACTGACAAACGGAGTGGACCAAAATGAAATCAATATACGTGCGTTTCCAAACCCAAGTTCTGGTGAAGTCACCTTGACCGGGTTGCCATCGGACGCATTTTTAACCATTCGCAATGCTGCAGGCAAGTCCGTCTGGGATAGGACGACATTAAATCATTCAACCCTCCAGGTTTCATTGAATCACTTAAAGGCCGGATGGTATTTCATCGAAACAGATGGCGTGCGCATCCCAATCATCCTCTTGCCTCACTAAATTCGCCATATGAATCAGTCGATTATGGTTTCTCATGAGCAAGGTGTTTGCACCATTGCGCTCAATCGCCCGGAAGTCTTTAACAGCTTTGACCAAGCAATGGGTAAGGCTTTTCAGGAAGCACTGGATGCTGCCGCTGAAAATCCAAGCGTTCGATGTGTCGTCGTGACCGGAAACGGACGTGCCTTTTGCGCCGGTCAAGACTTGAAAGAAGTGACGGCACCAGATGCACCCGACTTCACTGATATCGTAGAAAACACCTACAATGAAAGCATTCGTCGCATTCGAAGCATGGAAAAACCCGTCATCGGAGCCATCAATGGCGTGGCCGCTGGTGCCGGAGCAAACATTGCCTTGGCTTGTGATTTGACCATTGCAAAAGCGTCGGTTAAGTTCATCCAGGCTTTCTCCAAAATAGGACTGATCCCGGATAGTGGTGGAACTTGGATGCTCCCTCGTTTGGTGGGCATGCAACGCGCAGCGGCAATGGCCTTTTTTGGCGAGCCTGTTCTTGCCAGCGAGGCCGAAGCTATCGGATTGATTTACAAATCAGTCAATGACGAAGTCTTCGATGAAGAGGTGGCCTCAATTGCTCTGCGCCTTGCAAGCCTGCCAACCTATGGCATCGGACTCACCAAGAAAGCGTTCAATTTAGGCTTGGAGAGCGACCTTTCGACCCATTTAACGACAGAGCGAGATTTGCAAATGCGCGCCTCCAAAAGCGACGACTACGCAGAAGGTGTCGCGGCTTTTTTGGAAAAGCGCAAACCAACCTTTCAAGGAAAATGATGACACAATCTTGGATTAGCAGGGAGGATCAATTGCCCGATGATCATCAACGCGTGTTGGCCTTCATTCCGGGAAACAAAGTGTTCTTGCCGGGTAAAGAGCTTGAATTTGAAATCCGAGAGGTCCTTGTTTTGCATTTTTGCGCCAACCACTTCGCTGGCAATCCAGAGAAAGCTGAAAAACATGGCATACACTTTTGGGCAGGTGAAGGAAGCAGCAATCGATACTTCAACGAGGTAACCCATTGGATGCCCATGCCTTCCGGTTTGACCTTGTGAATCTTCTCTAGCTTGACCGCAATCGCTGCGCCAAGGCAAACATCTGAATCGCAGCCAAACCTGCTGTTTCGGTGCGCAATCGCTGCGTACCAAGCGACACTTCCATTGCTCCCTTTTCCTTAGCAGCTGCGATTTCAGCCGCTGTGAAGTCGCCTTCTGGGCCAATGGCCAACCAGCACGACTCGCCCGGATTTAACGCATCAAATAAATGCAGCTTTTCTCCAATTTCGCAGTGAGCAATGAAGCCTGCGCCTTCAGCTTTCACAAGATATTCCTCCCACAGTATCGACGGCATCAATTCAGTCAGCCAAAGTTGCTGCGACTGTTTTAAGGCCGACACCAGTATCCTGTTCCATCTATCTCTCTTCTCTTTTGTGCGTTCACCGCGGTGCGTCCAAACCGGCTGGATTCGACTAACGCCGTATTCCATGGCCTTTTCCAACATCCATTCAAATCGATCTGAACTTTTGGTTGGAGCAATAACCAAAGTCAACTGCGTCTCCAGCGGAGGAACGCGTTCAATAAGTCGCGTTTCCAGCACACATTCGCGCTTATCAAGCTTCTTCAACGTACCATGGTACCGACCTCCTTTGCCGTCAATCAAAAGAAATTCATCACCTACCGACGCGCGCAACACGCGCACCATGTGCTTCGACTCCTCCGAGTCCAATTGGTGAATGGGTTGCACCGCAGGAGCATAAAAATACCGCATGCCCAAATTTACGCGCAATGCTCGAACCGACGAATCAACGCCTCACAGGCGCTCCAATCAACATGGCAGGGGTTGCAGCCTCTTCGAATTTTTCAAAGTTCGAACAAAACAAATCGGCCAATTTCGCAGCTGCAGCAGCGTACGCCTCACCATCAGTCCACGTCTTAGACGGGATCAGAAGGTCTGAAGGCACCCCAGGGCATGTTGCGGGTGAATTGAGCCCAAACACCTCATCCTTGTGATAAGGAACATGGTCCAATGCACCGTTCATAGCGGCATTGATCATGGCGCGGGTGTAACTGAGCTTCATTCGTTGACCCACACCATAGCCACCGCCACTCCACCCGGTATTTACAAGCCAAATTCGCACGCCATGTTTTTCCAATCTTTCACCCAACATCGATGCATATTCTGTGGGAGGAAGAGGCATGAATGGGGCCCCAAAGCAAGCACTAAAGGTGGCCTGAGGCTCTGTGACTCCAACCTCCGTCCCGGCGACCTTCGCTGTGTAGCCGCACAAAAAGTGATACATTGCCTGGCCATTTTCAAGGCGGCTAATAGGAGGCATCACTCCGAAAGCATCACACGTCAAGAAAAACACATCCTTTGGGTGCCCTCCTTTCCCTGTTTCAATGGCACCCGGAATGTGATGCAAGGGATAAGAGACACGGGTGTTTTGCGTCAATTTTGAGTCGGTGTAATTCGGTGTAATTCCGTCAGCGTTAAAGCCGATATTTTCCAACATCGCTCCAAACCGAATGGCCTGATATATTTGAGGTTCTTTGGCAGGTTCGAGATCGATTGTTTTGGCATAGCAACCGCCCTCCATATTGAAAATACCTTCTTCTCCCCATCCGTGCTCATCATCTCCGATCAAACTGCGATTTTCATCGCTGCTCAATGTTGTCTTCCCCGTTCCAGAAAGCCCAAAGAACACAGCAACCTCTCCATCATCATTGACATTCGAAGAGCAATGCATTGGCATGACGCCATGTACCGTTGGCAAGACGAAATTCATCACAGAGAACATCCCTTTTTTGATTTCTCCGGTGTAAGCAGAGCCCGCAATTAAAATGCACTTTTCCGTAAAATCAACAGCTGTGACATTTCCTTGACGGCATCCGTGAAGATCCGGATTGGCCTCGAAGGATGGCGCACAGATAACGGTCCATTCCGGTGCAGGCACCAATACATCCTGCTCGTCAAGACGAATGAACATGTTGTGCACGAAGAGATTTGACCAGGCTTTTTCTGTGATAACCCGTGTTCGGATCTGAGTAGAAGAGTCGGCGCCTACCGCAGCATCCCGTACAAAAACACTTTTGCCTTCCAAATGTGTCACCATATCCTGGTGCAAACGTTGGAAATGGCTGGACTCGATTGCTTGATTGATGTCTCCCCAGTCCACGGTTGTGGAAGTTTGATCGTCTTTGACCAAGAACCGGTCTTTCGGAGATCGCCCCGTAAATTGTCCTGTCGAAACGGCAAGTGCTCCTGTATCGGTGAGCACTCCTTCGCCCCTAAGCAGGGTTTGTAGAATCAGTTTCGCTGGCGGAAGGTTCCAGTGCGCTCTCGCGACTCCTTCCAGTTTGGCGGCCTCTAACGAGGCATCAAACGGGGTGTTTCCTAGATGTTTCATTGGAGAATTGTTCATTGCATTTCCCATATCAAAGTTAATTAAATCTCGTCTTCGGCTGGCTTCGATCTCCGAAGAAATTGTCTCAAAAACCACAACCAGCTTATTATAAGTGAAATACCCCCTATCGGAGGAGCCATGCGCAAGGGGCCGCGTTCAACCCACTCGGGTTCAAGAGACTCAAGCATCAGTACACCAGAAAAGAGGACGATTCCAAAAACGAGCAATCGCTCAGGCCACGGCCTGCAGCTATTTGACAGCCAAGCATTCCGCATCAGCGTCATGACCAAAAGTCCGAGGCCCATGTACCTCAAGTATTCGACGGCAATGGACCAGCGTATTTGTAAATCTGGATCTGTCAGTGCATGTCGACCATATGCAGCCAACGCAATCGAGAAAGCCACGGCCGCCAGCCCCAATGCAACCCAACTTTCATTTTCCTTGTTTAGAATGTGCACCTTGCAAACATATCTTTGCAGGCTCCCTGCAAACCTGCGTTTTGATTCAAAGAAATCAACAAGGAACTCGAATCTTGCCCACATGCAAACCAAATCAATCTTTTCAATCACCATCGGCCTATGCCTTTCTTGGTTGACACTTTCGATGCAAGCCCAAACCCCTTGGAACTGGGTGTTGCAACAAGGACCAGATGTAAGCATTGAAGGCGATGTCATGCCCCACCCATTTACTGGTGGCATGCGCGCACCTCAATGGTCTCCCATCGATATGGATGGCGACGGTGACGAAGACCTATTCATGTTCGATCGCGACGGAAGCCGCATTTTGGTGTTTGAACGCACCAGTTCAAATTGGATTGAGCGCCCTGATTGGTCTGAAGGTTGGCCTGAAATGCGGCATTGGGTGCTGCTTCGTGATTTCAATTGCGATGGCTTGCCCGATTTGTTTACGGGCTTTCAAAACAACATATACGTTTGGGAAAACACGGGACTGAATGACGACGGAGCGCCTTCATTTGAACCATACGCAACACCTTTGATGGCCTCGTGGGATTTCGGAACTGGCGCGCAAGATTTGCCCGTAATCTGCCCATTTGACGACAAACCTGCCATTTGGGACATTGACAACGATGGTGACTTAGACTTTGTGGCATTCACAGAAACAAGCACGCGACTCTACCGATTTTCCGGACAAGCTGCATGTGGATTGGACTTGGTTTGCACCAACCGATGTTATGCGATGGTGTCAGAAGGAAGTGAAGACAACACGCTGTTCATCGGAGATGATCATGAATGTAATTTCAATGTTGCAGATCCTGAAGGACGGCCAACCAATGAAGAAGAGGCATCACTGAGAATGCACGCCGGTGGCGCAATCACCGCACTTCAACTCGATGGTGAACAGGGACATGATCTGTTGATTTCAGATGTGTCATACCCGAACATCAGCGGTCTTTTTCTGGAAAGTGCCGTCGATGGACAGGATAGCACAGCTTGGGTTGACTATGCCTTTCCTGCCCTCATCAGTCACGAAGGACCTGCCGACTCTGTTGATCTTGAACGATTTCCTGCCGCCTATCCCATTGATGTGGACACGGATGGAGATATTGACCTCATCTTCTCGCCCAACATAGGATTCGAAATTGATGATGATCGCTGCGTGCAACTGTGGACCAATAACGGCACTGCAGCTTCACCTATCTGGTCCCTTGAAGACGACAACTTCATCCAAAACGGCACGATTGATGTTGGGCGTGGCGCCATTCCAAAGCTCGTTGATTTGGATGGCGATGGTGACCTGGATTTGGTCGTGGGAAACAAAGAGCGTTATGAAGGAGTCGCCAATACACCAAGCGCAATTGCATTGTTCGAAAATATCGGAACCAACATTGCTCCTAGCTTTAAATGGAAGACATGGAACGCCATTGACCTCACAGCAAACAACATTGAAAGTGCATTCCCTGCGCTTGGAGACTTGGACGACGATGGTGATTTAGATCTGCTTTTGGGAGATGAATTGGGCTATCTGCATCAATTTGAGAACATTGCAGGTCCCGGTGCATGGCCTATTTGGGAACTTGAAGAATTGTCCATTTCTGACATCAATGGCGAGACCATTGATGTAGGACAATTTGCCGCTCCGCAGTTCATGGACATTGATGGTGACGGTGAACTGGATTTGATCATTGGGGAAAAAAATGGAAGCTTACAGCTCTACTTGCATTGCATCACAGAAGGTGCATCTAGCTGGTGCCTGGCCACTTCAGAAGAAAACGGCTCCAACTGGGCAGGCATCCAAGCAAATCAGCAAAGTGCAATCAATGGATATTCCACCCCTTGCCTTTACCAGGATGGCGCCGGCGTGCACGTTATGATTGGCAACGAATTAGGGGCCATTCAGTATTACGGTGTTCTCAATCCAGCCGCTATTCTTGACCCATTGGTCGAGATCACAAATTCGGTGGGAAACTTCATCCATGGAACACGCTCAGCAGCCTCATTTGCAGATGTCAATGGGGATGAGATTCCTGAAATGCTCATTGGAATCCACAACGGCGGGGTGAGGTGGCATCAAGGAAGTACCACAGGCATTGACTCTGATTCGCAGCCAAGATCTGAATTGGTCTACCCGAATCCAGCCAAGGTCAATTCATTCGTTCGAATCACACAATTGCTTCAATCTGGCGGGTCGCCAAACTGCACAGAAAATGCGCAATGGGTATCGCTCGATGGACGCACTTTAAACGCTATGCCTCTTTCTCCTGGCACATTCGCAACTCCCGGTGCACCCGGTCTGTACATTCTCATGGCCTCACCATGCAATGCACCCGGCCCCAACGTTCAAATAAAGATCCCTGTGATTGTGCTTCCCTGAAATCAGGGTTTCAAAACGGATTATCGCGATCAAGCATTCATACGATCCAACACATCAGCTACGGATCGGACTGCTTTTTCGCTTTCGCTCAACAAGGCTTTTTCATCATCGTTCAACTCAAGTTCGATGATTTCCTCGATGCCGTTCTTGCCCAATTTGACAGGAACACCGATGTACAAATCGTTGATTCCATATTCTCCTGTAAGCCAAGCGCAGACTGGGAAGATTCTTCGCTGATCGCGCACAATGGCTTCAACCATCTGTGCTGCAGCAGCTCCTGGAGCATACCATGCAGATGTTCCAAGCAAATTCACTATTTCGCCACCACCTTTCTTGGTGCGTGCCACAATCTCTTCGAGTTTGTCAGCCTCAATCAGCTCAGTTACAGGAATCCCTCCCACCGTTGTGTAACGAGGCAACGGGACCATGGTATCACCATGCCCTCCCATCAATACCGCCTGAATGTCTTTGGGAGAGCAATCCAATGCTTCTGCCAAAAAGGCGCGATAACGAGCTGTATCCAAAATGCCTGCCATTCCCATCACCTTGTGCGATGGCTTGTTTGCTGCCAAGAAAGCGCAGTAGGTCATTACATCCAGTGGGTTTGAAACCACGATGATGATCGCTTCTGGACTGTGCTCTAGGATGGAATTCGTCACGCTCTTGACAATGCCCGAGTTTGTTGCAATCAAATCATCTCGGCTCATTCCCGGCTTTCGAGGCAAACCACTTGTAATCACCACTACATCTGAGCCTGCAGTCTTCACGTAGTCGTTGGTCGCTCCTATTGTGCGCGTGTCATATAGGTTGATGGGAGCCGTCTCCCAAATATCCAACGCCTTCCCTTCAGCAAAGCCATCTTTGATATCAAGCAAAACGACTTCATTGGCCACTTCTCGTGAGGCTAAGACATTTGCGCAGGTCGCTCCAACATTTCCAGCTCCAACTACAGTAACTTTCATAACGAGTGATTCAATTGGTGATTTCGAGAACAAAACTACAACAAGCCACCCCTGATTCCCTTCTTACCCTTCACAATTCTAAGGATTCCTTTTCCGTTCAAACCGAATACTTCTCGGAATCTACCTCATCGCGAGGGTCCGTTTCTTATTTTCGCTCTTATGACTCAACGAACTCTCCAAAGCACCCCCCGGCTGCTGATGCTTTTGATCGCTCAAATATTTTGGCTGAATTCTGCAATGGCTCAACCCGGACAGGCTGGTAGTGAACTGTGGCCGCAAGGTGAAGCTGGAACGGATTATAACTTGACCGATGCTTCGAACAAGAAAGAAGGACAATGGGTTCGAGTATGGCCCAATGGGAATCTTTACTACATCGGAGCCTTTCGCGCAGGAAACCCTGTGGGCGAATTCACGTTTTTTTATGAGACCGGTGAAGTAATGTCCGAAGTGGTCCAAACCAGCAACGGAAACCGTGCGTTCACCAAGCTATTTCGTCCCGACGGGAGCTTACAAGCGGAGGGGTTGTATTTGACTTCCAAGGAAATGGATGAGAACGGTGAACCGATTCGAAAGAAGCAAGGTGAATGGAAATACTTTGACAAAAACGCCCACTTGCGCCTCTTGGAAAATTATGCCAATGACATCTTAAACGGAGCGACTCAGAAAATCGCAGAACAAGGTCAATTGCTCGAAGAGGGGGAATACCTCCAAGGCAACCGACATGGGAATTGGAAAACCTGGGATGAAACAGGGCTGCTCCTTTCTGAAATTGGTTACGACAACGGCCACTTTCACGGGACGTGCCGTGTGAGCCACTCCAATGGACGCCCTCGATCTATTGGGATGTACAGGGATGGGAAAGAAGCGGGGTTCTGGAAGACTTTTTCAGAAAATGGAACTTTGGAAAATACCCGGCAATTTGAAGATGGCCAGTTGATTCAAGAAATTCATGAAAACGGCAATGTGCTCTTGACGTACCCCGACGGACGACCCCGAGAAGAGTACAATGTCGTTGACCAAAAGAAAGATGGTCCCTTTAGGGAATGGCATGATGCCGGTCAATGGGCCTTGGAAGAACAAGTGGACCCCATTAGCGGTGAGGCCTTTTTTCGACGCGTATTGGACGGTGAGTTGATTCGCAGAGAAGGCGAATATGTGAATGGCATGTTGGATGGAGAGGTTTACCACTTTGATCAAAACAGCCGCTTGCATTTGGTAGAAGTGTATGAAAATGGGAAACTGATTCGATCAGAACAAAAATGATATCGTCCCGAGCCGTGTGGTTGCCAATTGTATGGGTCGCATTGGTCACCGCATTCCACACCAATGTGCTTCAAGGTCAGACTGCGCCAAACCGTTATTGGGTGCAGTTTGAAGGCAAAGAGCAATCCGAACTAGCTGCGGGACATACCACCTCCTTTTCGGTTCAAGAACCCGAACGTTTCTTGAGCGATCGTGCCCTGCAGCGACGTGCCAACCAATCCATTGTGGTGACCGCGCATGATCTTCCCATCGCCCCTTCTTACATCGCAGCATTGGCCGGCATAGAAGAAATTCAAGTCATTCTAAAGAGCAAGTGGTTCAATGCGGTAACGGTGCAATTGCGAGACACCACCTTCGACATCACTACCCTGTTGGACCTGCCCATGGTGTCGGCTGTGAAAAGCGTGGTCCAAACCGGATCCAAAAGGGAACCAATGATTGAAGCGGTCGACGCGCCTGTTGTGCGCACAGGAGTTGAAACAACCGAATCTTATGGCCAGGGCTGGGAACCGCTCGTTCAGCTGCACGGCCAATGGCTCCATGGCTTGGGGTTTCGTGGTCAAGGAATGTGGATCGCCATTTTAGATGCTGGATTTGAAAATGCCGAACATTTGCCCATTTTTGAACGAATGAGGCAAGAAGGGCGCATGCGCTCAGGACTTGATGCGATGAATTCTCAAGGTGGTCTTTATGCGCACCATAGGCATGGGACTGCTGTTTTGGGAACCATCGCTGGAAATCTGGAAGATTCACTCATCGGTACGGCTCCAGAAAGCACTTTCTGGTTGTACCGGACAGAAGACGCCTACAGTGAATACCTCATTGAAGAGGATTATTGGGTGGCAGCAGCAGAGCATGCTGACAGCATTGGCGTGGATTTGATCAATACATCTCTGGGATATAGTCAGTTTGATGATTCCACCATGAACCACGTCTACGACGATCTCAACGGCATCACCACGCGCATATCACAAGCCACTTCATGGGCCGCCGAAAAAGGCATGTTGTGTGTAACGAGTGCCGGAAACAGCGGAAGCGCTCCTTGGCATTTCATCACTGCCCCGGCAGATGCCGAGGGCATCCTAACTGTCGGTGCTGTTGATCTCTCTGGAGAACATGCTGCTTTTAGCGGCTGGGGTCCGACTGCAGACGGACGCGTCAAGCCTGATGTTATGGCTCTGGGAGTTCAAGCAGCCTACCCCTTCGCGGACGGCACCATCCGGAATGGCAATGGAACAAGTTTTTCTTCTCCCATTCTCTGCGGTGTGGCTGCATGTCTTTGGCAAGCATTTCCTAAAGCGACAGCACACGAAATCCGACATGCAATCATTGCGTCAGCTCATCTGGCTGCAGCCCCCAATGACAGCATGGGCAACGGAATCCCTGACATGCGCAAGGCATTCAAAATCCTTGATGACAATGGAGCTGGACAATGGGAAGAAAATGCTGACGAAAAACAACTCCTTCTGTTTCCAAACCCCTCCAGAGATGGAACAATTCGCTGGATATATACGGGAAAAGAGGCCCCTGACCTGTGGCGAATACGGAATGCTAGAGGCCAGTTAACCGCAGAAGGGAGCCTTCCGGAATGGACCACCTGGAACGGTCACCATCAAGGGTGGGTTTCAACAATACAAGACCAAGCTGGGATCTACTTTTTTCAGTTACTCACCGAAAATCGACTGCTCACTACGGAACCACTGATGATAAATCAATAACCGTATTTGCTCTTCCAAAGCGCCTTCTGTCGTTGACGAATTGCATCTTCTTTCGGATTTGAACCTGGCTCATAGTAGGTGAGACCCGCGATTTGCTCCGGCTGAAACTCCTGTCCACTGAATTGATCCAGAGCGTCGTGGTCATAGGAATATCCTTTGCCAAAACCTTGGTTTTTCATCCACGCATTGGGGGCATTTCGAAGATGGATTGGAACAGGAAGGTCTCCTGATTTTTCTACTTCTTCAAGCGCACGTGCAATGGCCAAATAAGAGGCATTGCTTTTGGGACTTGTCGCCATGTAGACCACGCACTGCGCTAAAACAATTCTTCCTTCCGGCATTCCTATGCGCTCAACTGCTGAAAACGTTTCATTGGCCATGACCAAAGCCGTTGGGTTTGCTAGGCCAATATCTTCAGAAGCAGAGATGATCAACCGCCGAGCAATGAACTTTGGATCTTCACCGCCAGCCACCATGCGCGCGAGATAATAAACCGCAGCATTCGCGTCACTGCCGCGGATGCTTTTGATCAACGCTGACGCCATGTCATAGTGTGACTCCCCTTTTTTGTCATAGCGGCTGATCGAATCATGCACCACCTGTTTGACCAAAGCGTTGGTCACCTCTAGGACATCTTCCACCGAATGATCCACCAGCAGCTCCAAAACATTGAGCAGTTTTCGCGCATCTCCCGAACTTGAGCGGAGCAAAGCCTCCCACTCTTTTACCTCAACCTGCAAATCAGAAAACAAAGCATCACTGGCAATCGCTCGCTGAACAATTAACTTCAACTGTTCTTCTGTAAAGCTCTGTAAAACATAGGTTTGACATCTACTTATTAAAGCAGGTATCACTTCGAATGACGGATTTTCTGTGGTGGCGCCGATCAAAGTCACCAAGCCCTTCTCAACAGCTCCTAGCAGGCTGTCTTGCTGAGATTTTGAAAACCGATGAATCTCATCAATGAACAGAATGGCACGCCCTGAAAACATGCCGGACTTGCTCACCTGAGCGAGCACTTCTCTCACCTCTTTCACACCGCTGTTGATGGCTGATATTTGATGAAACGGTCGCTCACTTTGCTCTGCTATGATCCGAGCCAAAGTGGTTTTACCGACACCTGGCGGGCCCCACAAAATCATAGATGGCACCTGCCCTCCTTCTATGCTTCTTCTGAGCACTTGGCCCATACCGACAAGGTGCCCCTGCCCGAGATAATCCTCTAAGGTTTTGGGCCGCATTCGTTCTGCCAATGGAGCCTCAAACATCCTGCAAGGTTTTCTGAATTGAGTTGGTTCGACCGTGAAGCAACATGCCATCCGGACGATCGTGTTTCCAGCGTTTATGCGACCACAGCCAATGACTCGGGTGGTTCCGAATATCTTCCTCCAACAACGCGATACACCTTTCCAACACTTCTCCAGGCATCAAATCAGTGGCACGGTCTGAGACCAACTCGTAACGCGTCGTGTAGTGCCCCCGAGCGTCTTTGTATATGTGACCATAAATGACAGGAAGGTCATACTCATGAGCCCATTTCTCAAGACCGTAATACCAGGCCGTCTCCTGGTGCAGAAAATCAGTCCACCAAGCCTTGTCTGGATTCGCAGGACTTTGGTCGAATCCCATGACAATGGCTTTGGGGTTCGGACCTTGGGCGTTTGCCTTCATCCAGTCCTGAGCGTCAACAGTTCTGACCATCTCCAATCCAAACCGTTGGCGGGAGGTTCGCACAGCTTTATCCATGACGGGATCCGATAATTTTTTGTACACCGCCATTACATCATGTGGAACGTTTTGATTGGAGGTAACGGCATACAGTTCCCAGTTATTGAGATGACCTCCGGCGATCAACACACTGCGGCCAGCTTTGAAAAACGGCTCAAACACCTCCGTATTGAGATGCTTCATCCGGCTCAACGCCGTCTCATTGTCAATCGAAAAATGCTTGATTGATTCTACTGTAATGTCCGCAAAATGAAGGTAGTAGTCACGCTCGGTCCGAAGATGCCATTCCTTCTCCCGCTCGGGAAAGCTCCGTTCGATGTTTCCTCGAATCACTTGCAATCGATACTTGAACACACGCCGCGCCAAAAATGCAAGCACCAGAGACAAGCGATGCAGCTGAGCATAAGAACGACGAGAGATCCAGAGAAGCAGCTTCAGTTTCATGCCCAAAGCTAAGCCTTTACGCCACGATATTCTGCTCCATTCGATCTGCCCGAGAGACCATCATAGGCCAGTGAAATCCCTTTGGGCAATTCTGACTCGACATCCTCGTGCTTGCCCAATTGATGGCTGATGTGTGTGAAAAATGTTTGGCGCGCACCGATGCGCTGGGCCCATTCAATCGCTTCTTCCAACGTAAAATGCGACAGGTGCGATTCACGGCGCAATGCGTTCAAAACAAGCACATCAATGCCTTCCAGACGTTCCAAAGCCAACTCACTGAACTGATTGGCGTCCGTGATATATGCAAAGCCACCGATGCGAAAACCTAAAACAGGAAGCTTATGGTGCAGAACAGGCAGGGGCCACCATCGATCATCATGAATCATAAAGGGCTCTTCATGGATTGTTTCAAGCGTAACCTTCGGCACACCAGGATAGGGATTCGGTCGAAATATGTAATGAAATTCACGCTTTAGTGCCTCTTGCACAGACTCGGTTGCGTAAACTGGCATGTCCTTGCCGCTTCGAAAGTTAAAAGGGCGGATATCATCCATTCCAGCAACATGATCCTTGTGTTCATGCGTAATCACCAAGCCATCCAGGTGCTTTAAGCCCGCCCGAAGGCATTGCTGTCGAAAATCCGGACCTGAGTCAATGATAATCTGTGCAGCTTCAGTTTTGATCAGTATAGAGCTTCGCAAGCGTTGGTCCCGATGGTCATCGCTCGCACAGACGTCACATGAACATCCGATGATTGGAACTCCCTGCGAGGTGCCCGTACCGAGAAAATTAAAATCCACTTGCATTTGACAAAGGTACGCCGTCTTGAAATCGTACATTTGTTCAAAGGCAGGCAAAACGGAATTAAACGAAAAGCTTTGGATTCAAATCGCGTCGTACTCTCTGGAAAACAGAAGGCCCTCCGGATCAACCTGAACCAGGACCTCTACGGGACCTTTGCTGAAATTGGTGCAGGCCAAGAAGTCGTTCGGCATTTCTTTCGCGCTGGTGGCGCTTCAGGCACAATTGCGAAGGCAATCAGTGCCTATGACAAAGACTTTTCAGATGCGATTTACGGTGAAGAAAAGCACAGCCGCTATGTGTGCGAGAGCCGTGTCAAGAAAATGCTCAAACACGAGTATAACCTTATGCAAGAACGGCTTGATCGCAATGATCACGCCAACAAGCACTTCTTTGCTTTCGCGAATACGGTTGCCACGATCAACTTCCACAAAACCATCCAAGGGCATGGCTGGTTCGGATTGAAATTTCAAACGGACCCCAACAAGGCTCCCAATGAAGTGATCATGCATGCGCGGCTTCATGAGCCCGACGCGCTCTTGCAGCATCAATCTGTAGGAATGTTGGGGGTGAATTTGATCTATGGATGCATGTTCTTTTACAAGCGCCCAAAAGAATTGCTGCAATCCCTCTATGACAATTTGGAGCGAGATCAGATCGAAATCGACATGATCCAAATGAATGGTCCAGATTTCGAAGATGTAGACAACCGACTCCTATCACTTCAACTCGTGAAAAATGGGATGACCGATGCAGTCATCTTTTCACCTGACGGACGTAATCTGCAGGCGTCAGATGTGCTGTACAAGAAAAATATCCTCGCAATTCGCGGATCCTTTCGCCCTGTGACCAAGGTCAACATTGACATGATCGCTCAAAGCCTCAAACGATTCAAGGCCGAAAAGAAAGTGGATGAGAAAAACATCCAAGTACTCTTCGAAATCACATTGAACAATCTGTCTGCTGAGGGTGAAATCGACGAGCAAGACTTCTTGGATCGGGCGGATGTGCTTTGTTCGATTGGGCAAACTGTTCTCATTTCGAATTACCAGAAATACTACAAGTTGGTGGAATTCTTTTCGCGGCACAGCACCAAAAGAATGGGGGTTATCATGGGAGCAAACACTTTGCGTCAAGTATTTGATGAAAAGTATTACCGTGATCTGAATGGCGGCATACTAGAAGCATTTGGCATTCTTTTCTCCCGGGATTTAAAAATCTACTTGTACCCATGGCTTTCAGAGGGAGCCACTGAACAATGGACTTCAGAAACCACTCCTGTTCACCCCCGAATGAAACCTCTGTTCGAATACCTCAAATTCAACAAACGAATTGTAGATGTGGAACACGAGCCTGATATCATGGGCATCTTTAGCCGTGAAGCCCTAGAACTTATAAGAACAGGCAAGTCCGGCTGGGAGAAAATGGTTCCTGACTTTGTTGACCGCATCATCAAAGAGAAACGGCTTTTTGGATACAAGGGAAAAGCGGACGGCAATTCATCCACTGAAGATATTGCGGCAGCAGCAGCGCGTGCCATCTCGCAGGGCAACCAGGAAGGATAAAAATCCGAACTAGCTTCTTCAGCAGAGGCGCGAACGAAAATTGAGTAAATAAAAAAGGCTCACCGCAATGGTGAGCCTTTTTTCATGTTTCAAAGTATCAGAATCAAGCTTCTGTCGTCTCTTCAACCACTTCTACTTCAGGATTCGGAAGTCGTGTAATGTCTCGATCATTTGTAAATGCTCGGGTTCCTGTTCCTGCTGGGATCAAGTGACCTACGATAACATTCTCTTTCAAACCATTCAAGAAATCCTGCTTTCCGCTCACAGCCGCCTCGTTCAAGACTTTCGTTGTTTCCTGGAAAGACGCTGCCGATATGAATGACTTCGTCTGAAGCGATGCACGTGTGATTCCCTGGAGCAAAGGACGAGCAGTTGCTGAAATCGCATCACGGCCTTCAGCCAAAGTCAAATCACGTCGTCGCAATGAACCGTTGATGTCTCGGAGCTGACGAGCTGTGATCATCTGACCCAGACGCAAATCCTCGCTATCACCAACTTCCGTAATAACAACCATTCCGAAGATTCGGTCGTTCTCACGCATGAAGTCAGCCTTTTCAACGAATTGCTTCTCCAAGAATCGCGTGTCTCCTGCATCTTCGATGACAACCTTCTTCATCATCTGGCGGACAATGACTTCAAAGTGCTTGTCATTGATTTTCACGCCTTGCAATCGGTACACGTCCTGAATCTCGTTCACGATGTATTCCTGAACGGCTGTTGGGCCCATGATGTCAAGGATGTCAACAGGAGTTATCGCTCCATCAGACAGTGCCATTCCAGCACGGACAAAGTCGTTGTCCTGCACCAAGATGTGCTTGGACAATGGCACCAAGTACTTGTAAACGTCTCCACGTCTTGAAGTCACGATAACCTCACGGTTACCACGCTTGATCTTACCGTACTGTACAATTCCGTCCACCTGAGAAACAACGGCCGGATTGGATGGGTTTCGTGCTTCGAAGAGTTCGGTTACACGAGGAAGACCCCCTGTAATGTCACCAGATTTACCGGCAACACGTGGAATCTTGGTCAAAATCTGTCCAATGCTCGCCTCATCACCTTCCTTCACAGAGAGGTGAGCTCCTACTGGCAATGAATAGGTCTTGATGACTTCGCCCTTCTTGTCTACGATCAAGATCGCAGGATTTTTCTTCTTATCCTTGGTTTCAGTGATAACGATCTCACGGAATCCCGTTTGTTCGTCCAATTCCTCCCGGTAAGTAACCCCTTCTTCGATCATTTCAAACTTGATGACTCCTTTGCCCTCATTGATGATGACATTGTTGTAAGGGTCCCAAGAACAAATAGAATCTCCTTTCTTGATTTTGTCCCCAGGGAACATCTTCAAAATAGAACCATAAGGTAGGATTGTCGTGCTGAGTGCAACACCCGTTTTCGGCTCAACAACCTTGAATTCTGAAGATCGTGAAACCACAACAGTTTCCTTTTCTCCTTCAGCATTGACACGAGATACCTCTCGCAAGTCATCGATCTCAACGACACCGTCAAACTTGACCTTGACGTCATTGTCATCAGAGATTTTCGAGGCCGTTCCACCTACGTGGAATGTTCGAAGCGTCAACTGCGTACCTGGCTCACCGATGGATTGTGCCGCAATGACACCAACAGCCTCACCGACTTGCACCGTGCGAGCTGTAGCCAAGTTCTTACCATAACACTTAACGCAAACTCCAGACATGGTCTCGCACGTCAAGACTGAGCGTACTTCAACCTCGTCAATTCCTGCTGCCTCAATGGCCATCGCTGTGTCGAAGTCAATCTCCTCACCTCCTGCAATCATGATTTCACCACTTTCAGGATGCTCTACATCATTCAAGGAAGTTCGTCCCACAATGCGATCTCCGATACCTTCGGTGATCTCATCGTTCTTTCGGAGTGGAGTCGCTACTACGCCTCGCAACGTCAGGCAATCTTGCTCAGTGATGATTACGTCTTGCGCAACATCAACCAAACGTCGCGTCAGGTAACCTGCGTCAGCCGTTTTCAAGGCCGTATCCGCAAGACCCTTACGAGCACCGTGTGTGGAGATGAAATACTCCAAGATCGAAAGACCTTCCTTAAAGTTGGAAAGGATTGGATTCTCAATGATGTCCTGACCACCCGTCGCTGACGACTTTTGAGGCTTGGCCATCAAACCACGCATGCCTGACAACTGTCGAATTTGCTCTTTCGAACCACGTGCACCTGAGTGCATCATCATGTAAATGGAGTTGAAACCTTGTTTGTCAGTTTCAATTTGATCCATCAAGATGTTCGTCAACCGTGAGTTTGTATGGGTCCAGATGTCAATGATCTGGTTGTATCGTTCGTTGTTGGTGATGAGACCCATGCTATAGTTCTCCATCACTTCCGACACCTGTTCTTTTGCACCGTCAACCAATTTGACCTTTTCATCTGGGATGATAACATCATTCAGGTTGAACGACAATCCACCTTTGAATGCGTTGTAGAACCCGAGGTTTTTGATGTCATCCAAGAATTGCGCCGTACGTGGAACATTTGTCGAATTCAAAACGTGTGCAATGATTCCACGCAACGACTTCTTCGTCAACAATTCGTTGATAAATCCCGCTTCGATTGGAACGTGCTCATTGAAAAGCACGCGACCACAGGTGGTTTCGATCAAGTGTGCTTCGTCGTTCATATCGACATAGCGCATCTTGATTTCGGCATGCAATTCAAGCTTGCCTTCCTGGTACGCAATTCGCACCTCTTCAGGTGAATAGCAAACCATGCCTTCACCCTTAACAGGCTCGTCTTTCGTACCCTTCCGGATTTTCGTCATGTAGTACAGACCCAAGACCATGTCCTGAGACGGTACTGCAATTGGAGCGCCGTTTGCTGGATTCAAGATGTTGTGCGAGGCGAGCATCAATAGCTGAGCCTCGAGGATTGCTGCATTTCCTAATGGAAGGTGAACAGCCATTTGGTCACCATCAAAGTCAGCGTTAAACGCCGTACAAGCCAGGGGATGCAATTGAATTGCTTTTCCTTCTATCAACTTCGGCTGGAATGCCTGGATACCCAACCTGTGCAACGTTGGTGCACGATTGAGGAGCACCGGGTGTCCTTTCATGACGTTCTCCAAGATGTCCCAAACTACGGGTTCTTTGGCGTCAACAATTTTCTTCGCAGACTTCACCGTCTTCACGATGCCGCGCTCAATCATTTTTCGAATGATAAACGGCTTGTAGAGTTCAGCTGCCATATTCTTTGGCAGGCCACACTCATGCAGTTTTAAACTTGGTCCAACGACGATTACCGAACGCGCCGAATAATCAACACGTTTTCCAAGCAAATTCTGACGGAAACGACCTTGCTTTCCCTTCAGGCTATCTGAAAGAGACTTCAAAGGCCGGTTGCTTTCCGTTTTGACTGCGCTCGACTTACGGCTGTTATCAAACAGGCTGTCAACCGCTTCCTGAAGCATTCGCTTCTCGTTGCGCAAGATGACCTCAGGTGCTTTTATCTCGACCAATCGCTTGAGGCGGTTGTTTCGGATGATAACACGTCGGTACAAATCATTCAAGTCAGAAGTAGCGAATCGGCCTCCATCGAGTGGAACCAGTGGTCGCAACTCAGGCGGTATAACAGGAACCACCTTCACAATCATCCATTCCGGTTTGTTTGTGATTCGGGAATTCGCATCACGAAAAGACTCCACGACCTGAAGTCGTTTCAGAGCCTCGCTCTTCCGCTGTTGCGACGTTTCTGTATTCGCTGAATGGCGAAGCGTGTAAGACAATTCATCCAATTCGAGGTTCGCCAGCATATCGTGAAGCGCTTCGGCTCCCATCTTGGCAATGAACTTATTTGGATCCTTGTCGTCCAAGTATTGGTTTTCCTTTGGAAGTGCATCCAAAATGTCCAAGTACTCTTCTTCGGTCAAGAAGTCATTGACACCGAGCTCAGCATCCTCAGCTCCCTTGGCGATGCCTGGCTGAATGACGACGTATCGCTCATAGTAAATGATTTGGTCAAGCTTTTTCGACGGCATGCCCAAGAGGTATCCGATTTTATTCGGAAGACTCTTGAAGTACCAAATGTGAGCGACCGGGACAACCAATTGGATGTGTCCCATGCGTTCGCGTCGAACTTTTTTCTCGGTAACCTCAACCCCACATCGATCACAAACGATGCCTTTGTATCGGATACGCTTGTATTTACCGCAGTGGCACTCAAAGTCTTTTACTGGACCGAAAATTCGTTCGCAGAAGAGTCCGTCACGTTCCGGCTTATATGTCCGGTAGTTGATGGTCTCTGGTTTCAAAACTTCACCGTGAGATTGCTCGAGAATCATCTCGGGCGATGCCAATGAAATCGTGATGGTATTGAAGTCGCTCGAAAGCTGCTTGGGTTGTTTTTGCTGAAACATAAATGGCAGTTCTATGCTGTGATCAATCTAAAGAAACAGTCAGTCCCAATCCACGCAATTCGTGGAGCAAGACATTGAAAGACTCAGGGATGCCAGGTGTTGGCATGTTTTCCCCTTTGACGATGGACTCGTAGGCTCGAGCACGACCATTGACGTCATCGGACTTCACAGTGAGAATCTCTTGCAAGATGTTCGCTGCACCGAATGCCTCCAACGCCCATACTTCCATCTCTCCAAAACGCTGGCCACCAAATTGTGCTTTACCACCGAGCGGCTGCTGCGTAATCAAAGAGTAAGGGCCAATGGAACGAGCATGCATCTTATCGTCAACCATGTGGCTCAGTTTGATCATATAAATGATACCGACTGTTGCTGGTTGGTCAAAGCGCTCTCCCGTTCCTCCATCGTGTAAGTAGGTCACACCACATTCAGGAACTCCGGCTTCATTGGTGATTTCCGTGATCTGCTCAAGCGTAGCTCCGTCAAAAATTGGAGTCGCGTATGTGCGTCCCAAGTTTTGGCCGGCCCAACCCAATACAGTCTCATAAATCTGTCCCAAGTTCATTCGAGATGGTACACCAAGCGGATTCAAAACAATGTCTACCGGTGTTCCATCTTCGAGGAAAGGCATGTCCTCTTGTCGGACAATCTTGGCAACGATTCCTTTGTTTCCGTGACGTCCTGCCATCTTGTCTCCCACCTTAAGCTTTCGCTTCTTGGCTACATAAACTTTCGCCAATTTCACAATCCCTGTTGGAAGTTCATCTCCTACAGTGACTTGGAATTTTCGTCGCTTGTATGCACCTAGAATGTCGTTGTACTTCAGGTGGTAGTTGTGTACGACGCGTCTCACCAACTTGCTATTGGCTTCATCGCGGACCCAACCTTCGCTATTGATGGTCAAATAATCCAAGCTATTCAAGATCTTCTGGGTGAACTTCACTCCTTTCTTGACTTGCTCTTCTTTGTAGTAGTTATTGACCCCTTGGCAGACCTTTCCACCAACAAGTTTCATGAGTTTTTCCACCAACACTTTCTTCAGTGATGCTGCTTCAACGTCAAATTCCTTGTCAATGGATTCCAAAACAGCTTTATCAGCTGCTTTCGACTTGCGGTCCTTGATGGCACGAGAGAATAGCTTCTTCTCAATGACAACGCCTTGACCTGAAGGAGGCATCTTCAATGAAGCATCCTTCACATCACCTGCCTTGTCTCCGAAAATGGCTCGAAGTAGCTTTTCCTCAGGGCTTGGATCTGATTCTCCCTTCGGAGTAATCTTACCGATGAGGATATCACCTTCTTTCACCTCAGCGCCTATCCGAATCAAACCGTGTTCGTCCAGGTCGCTTGTAGCTTCCTCACTAACGTTTGGAATATCACTTGTCAATTCTTCCACTCCCCTCTTCGTGTCGCGCACTTCAAGCACATACTCATCAACGTGGAGCGAAGTGAAAATGTCCTCTCGAACAACACGCTCATTGATGACAATTGCATCCTCAAAGTTGTAACCATTCCATGGCATAAATGCCACGCGCATGTTCTGTCCCAAAGCCAACTCTCCGTTGTCTGTGGAATAACCTTCAACCAAAATTTGCCCGGCGTGAACTGCGTCACCCTTCTGAACAATTGGACGGAGGTTCATGCATGTGCCTTGGTTGGTTCTGCGGAACTTAGGAATTTCGAGCACATTCACAGAGTCTTCAAATGAAACAAGTTCATCCATTTCGTCCATGGTGTACTTGATATGGATCTCGTTCGCGTCAACGAATTCAATCATACCATCAGACTCAGCGCGCATGAGAATTCGAGAATCCTCCGCAACTGATTTCTCCAAACCTGTTCCTACGATTGGAGCCACTGGCTTCATCAATGGTACAGCCTGGCGCATCATGTTTGACCCCATTAGAGCACGGTTCGCATCATCATGCTCCAAGAATGGAATCAACGAAGCTGCGATGGACGCAATCTGGTTTGGAGCGACATCCATGTAATGCAGTTGGCCAGGAGCTACTTGTGGAAAATCCCCCTCCAACCTTGCTTTCACAATGTCGTTGGTGAATGTACCGTCTTTCGCAACAGGAGCATTTGCCTGAGCAATGAGGTTTGAATCCTCATCTTCCGCTGACAAGTAAATGACATCTTTCGGATCTGTGGAAACCTTTCCTCCTTCGACTTTTCGATAAGGTGTCTCAATGAAGCCCAAACGATTCACTTTCGCATACACGCAAAGTGAACTGATGAGTCCAATGTTAGGACCCTCAGGCGTTTCGATTGTACAGAGTCTACCGTAGTGGGTATAGTGTACGTCTCGAACCTCAAAACCTGCACGTTCACGAGAAAGTCCACCCGGTCCGAGTGCCGAAATTCTTCGTTTGTGCGTAACCTCACTCAATGGATTCGTCTGATCCATGAATTGAGACAATTGGTTTGTTCCGAAGAAGCTATTGATCACCGAGCTCAGTGTCTTGGCATTGATCAAATCCGTCGGTGTAAACACCTCATTGTCCCGGACATTCATGCGTTCGCGAATGGTTCGTGCCATACGCGCTAAGCCAACGCCAAACTGGCTGTACAATTGCTCACCTACTGTTCGAATGCGACGATTCGAAAGGTGGTCAATGTCATCGACATCTGCATTAGAATTGACCAGATCAAGCAAATACTTGATGATCAATAGAATGTCATCTTTCGTCAATGTTCGATCCTGGACATCTTCTTTGATGTTCAACTTCCGGTTGATACGGAAACGACCTACTTCACCAAGGTCATAACGTTGTTCAGAAAAGAACAACTTATCAATGACACCTCGAGCTGTATCCAAATCTGGCGGCTCAGCATTCCGAAGTTGGCGGTAGATATACTCAACTGCCTCCTTTTCAGAATTTGAACTATCCTTTTGGAGCGTGTTGTAGATAATCGCATAATCGGACTGGTTGATGTCCTCCTTATGGAGAATAATCGTCTTCGCTCCCGAATCATGGATTAAATCCAAGTGATCTTTTTCGAGGATCGTCTCACGATCCAACACAACCTCGTTTCGTTCGATGCTAACCACCTCGCCAGTGTCTTCATCAACAAAATCTTCCACCCATGTTTTGAGAACACGTGCGGCAAGTCGTCGCCCAATGGCGCGTTTCAAACCGGTTTTGGTCACCTTCAATTCGTCAGCCAAATTGAAGATATCCAAAATATCTCGGTCAGTTTCAAATCCAATGGCACGCAACAGCGTGGTCACCGGTAATTTTTTCTTTCGATCGATGTAAGCGTACATGACACTGTTAATGTCTGTAGCAAATTCAATCCAGGAGCCCTTGAATGGTATGATTCGGGCACTGTAAAGTTTGGTTCCATTGGCGTGTCGGCTCTGGCCGAAAAACACACCCGGTGATCGATGTAATTGATTGACAATCACACGTTCAGCTCCATTCACAACAAAAGAACCTTGAGGAGTCATGTAAGGAATGGTACCGAGGTACACATCCTGAACAATGGTCTCAAAATCTTCGTGCTCAGGATCCGTGCAATAAAGCTTCAATTTTGCCTTCAGCGGAACGCTGTAGGTCAACCCTCTTTCGATGCATTCATTGATTGAATAGCGAGGAGGATCAACGAAATAATCTAGGAATTCGAGAACGAACTGGTTACGGGTGTCAGTGATGGGAAAATTCTCACTGAAAACCTTGAAGAGCCCTTCAGATTCTCGATTCTCGGGATTGGTCTCAAGTTGGAAAAATTCCTGGAATGATCGCAATTGAATATCCAGAAAGTCAGGTCGTGATAACGGGAGCTCCACTGAGGAGAAGCTAATCCGTTCCGTAGTATTTGGTTTCACCAGAGTCATGGTGGTATGAGTTCTAGAGTGGAAACAGGCGAGTTGGGTACAGGTTCAGACAAAAGCACAAAAAGTCCGGGTGGGGAACCTGTTTCCCCACCTGGACCTAAAAGGGTTAAAGTATGGGCTTACTTAAGCTCAACTTCTGCACCGGCTTCTTCAAGCTGCTTTTTCAAGGCTTCCGCTTCGTCCTTCGCAACTCCTTCCTTTACAGGACCTGGAGCGCTATCAACGATTGCTTTTGCTTCTTTCAAGCCAAGACCGGTGAGTTCTTTCACTGCTTTCACAACTGCAAGCTTCGCAGAGCCAGCAGCGTTCAAGATTACGTCAAATTCAGACTTTTCTTCAGCGGCTCCGCCGTCTCCGCCGGCACCAGGGCCTGCGGCTACTGCTACTGCTGCTGCAGCTGGCTCAATGCCGTGTTCGTCTTTCAAGATTGTGGCAAGTTCATTCACCTCTTTTACTGTGAGGTTTACGAGCTCTTCCGCCATTTTGTTCAAATCAGCCATGATTGTTGATTGAATGATTAATTTCTAATTTATTTGAAAAATGTCAAGCACCTCGGGATTCCAAGGCTTTGACTAAACCGGATAGGGTATTGCCTCCAGATTGCAGAGCTCCCATAACGTTTTTCGCTGGGGACTGCAACAACGAAACAATCTCACCAATGAGCTCCTCTTTCGATTTGATCGAAGTCAGCGCCTCCAATTGGTCAGCTCCTACATAACAGGCTTCTTCTACGTAAGCTGCTTTTAGAACTGGCATATCATGTTTCTTGCTAAACTCCTTGATCAGTCGAGCTGGCGCGTTGCCAATATCTCCTGTCATCAAAGCTGTTTGTCCCACCATGGAGCCATACAACTCTTCGAAGTTCTTGCTATCAACACGCTCCATAGCCTTGCGAAGAAGTGTATTCTTCACCACGCGCAGGGTAATGTTGTTCTTGAAACTTTCGCGGCGAAGAAGTGTCGTCGCCTCAGCATCCAGCCCGGAGGCGTCAGTGAGGTACAAAACATTCTTCTCCTGCAACACCTGCGTCAATTCATCAATCAACTGGTCTTTTTCTTGTCGAGTCATGATTATTCAGATTAAGCAGTTACCGATTTTTGATCTACCAAGATTCCAGGGCCCATGGTTGAGCTCATCGAGATGCTCATCATGTAAGATCCTTTCGCCGAGGCCGGCTTCAAACGCATCAAAGTCGTCAAGACTTCTGCTGCATTTTCTTCCAGCTTCTTTGCATCGAAAGAAACTTTCCCTACTGAAGCGTGAATGATTCCGTATTTGTCAACCTTGAAATCAATCTTTCCAGCTTTTACGTCTTGTACAGCCTTGCCAACATCCATCGTTACTGTTCCAGACTTGGGGTTCGGCATTAATCCTCGTGGACCGAGAACACGTCCTAACGCACCAACCTTTCCCATCACTTGTGGAGTGGTAATAATTACATCAATGTCGGTCCAGCCGCCCTTGATCTTGTCAATGTACTCGTCAAGGCCAACGAAATCAGCACCAGCATCTTTCGCATCCTGCTCTTTGTCAGGATTGCAAAGCACCAACACCTTGATCGATTTTCCTGTTCCGTGAGGAAGAGAAACCGTTCCACGAACCATTTGGTTCGCCTTCCGAGGGTCTACTCCGAGTCGCACAGCTAAATCCACTGTTGCGTCGAACTTTACGGTAGAACATTCTTTTACCAAGGCAGAAGCCTCGGTCAATGAATAAACTTTCTCAGGTTCAACCTTTCCAGCAATCGCTTTTTGGTTCTTTGTTAATTGTCCCATTTTGTGCAATTATTGACTTAGAAGGGAGGAGTTCCGTCGACGCGAAGCCCCATGCTACGTGCAGTACCGGCCACCATTTTCATGGCAGATTCGACGGTAAAGCAGTTCAAATCGGGCATCTTGTCTTCTGCAATTGCGCGAACTTGGTCCCAAGACACCTTTCCTTTCTTGATGCGATTAGGTTCAGGAGAACCGCCTTTTAATTTGGCGGCTTCCATCAACTGCACCGCGGCAGGAGGAGTCTTAATGACAAACTCGAATGATTTGTCACTGTAGACCGTGATCGCAACAGGGCAAACTTTGCCAGCCTTATCTTGGGTTCTGCCGTTGAATTGCTTGCAGAATTCCATGATGTTCACCCCTTTTGCACCGAGAGCCGGTCCAACAGGAGGTGCAGGGTTGGCAGCGCCACCTCTGATTTGCAGTTTAATGAGTCCAGCTACTTCTTTAGCCATTGGTCATTTATATTGAACAGTCCTTAACAAGCACAAATGGGAAGCATTTATGGACATTGCGATGAAGGCTGTCTGTTCCTGGTTTAAATCTCTTTTTCAACTTGTAAATAGCCTAACTCCACCGGGGTTTTACGCCCGAAGATTTTGACCATCACCTTTAACTTCTTCTTTTCCTCATTCACTTCTTCAATGCTGCCATTGAATCCGTTGAAAGGTCCGTCGGTCACTTTGACCAACTCACCCACTTGATAAGGTATATTAATATCCTCTTCGGTATCGGCCATGTCGTCGATAACACCTAAGATTCGATTGATTTCATTCTGGCGAACCGCGAGCGGCTCTCCTCGTTTTTCAGCTCCTAAAAATCCTATTACACCAGTTGTTGCTCGCACAACATGAGGGACTTCGCCAATCAAAGCCGCCTCGAGGTAAATGTATCCTGGAAAGAGATTGCGTTCCTTGCTCACTTTCTTTCCATTCCGAATCTGGAAGACCTTTTCCACCGGGATTAGAATCTGCCCGACATAATCTTGAAGACCCTCTGCCGCAATCTCTGCCTCAAGAACATCTTTGATCTTCTTTTCTTGGCCACTGATTGCTCGGACCACGTACCACTTTTTATCGATATCACTCATGACAGAACTCACGTGATTCGATTAAAGAACTTGGTAAATCAGACCTACTAAACCACTCCAGACTGAATCTGCTGCATTCACACCAAAAACCCAATCCATAGCAAAAACAATCCCAGCAATGAGCAGCGAAGCCACGAAAACAAGAACCGATGAACTTTGCAGCTCCTTTGCCGATGGCCATGAGACCTTCGTAACCAGTTCTAGATAAGACTCCTTCAGATATTCTGTGATTTGAGACATCTCGTTTTTGTTTTTTTGCACGGGCGGCAGGACTCGAACCTGCAACCAATGGTTTTGGAGACCACTACTCTACCAATTGAGCTACGCCCGTAGATAAGGAAGAAGGCGCCTCTCTGGAGAGGCACCTTCTTCCGTATAGTTCAGTCTTCGTGACGATTACTCGATCACTGAAGTAACCTGACCAGCACCTACAGTTCGTCCGCCTTCACGGATTGCGAACCGCAACCCGACGTCCATCGCGATTGTGTTGATCAAATGCACCTCAATGGTTACGTTATCACCAGGCATGACCATCTCACGGCCTGCTTCCAAAACAATCTCACCTGTTACGTCCGAAGT